>OHRH01000603.1_pt1 | contig 24311 bp, 20 predicted proteins | sample 1578391 | NCBI WGS metagenome assembly OHRH01 (sample SAMEA3879599, study PRJEB24766) | human gut metagenome | biome: human-associated habitat; feature: feces | place: USA | collected 1985/1987 | reverse complement strand
AAGAAACCTCCTGTATCGTTTAATTTAATGTGATTGCTTTTCATTATATCATACAACTGCCTTCCATAGCAATTCAATAAAAAGGTGTGTTCCCACATCCCCCTGTGAAAGCACACCTTATATTTCCTATATTCAGTTTCTGTTTTTATTCCCCGAATTCCCTGTGGTCTTCTTCCAGTTTCTGTTCTATTTTAATCTTTTTTTTTGCCTCTTCTTTCTGCTCATCCCGTGTTTTCGGAAGGATCACATTAAGCATTACTGCAATAATAGTTGCAAGGACAACCGGTGATTTACCGAAAATTGTTGTTACCCATGTGGGAAAGCTTGCAAGTGCAGCTGTTGCCTGAGATACACCCATTCCCAGTGCAGCTGCAAGTCCTACGATAGATGAATTACGGTAATCCATCTCAGCAGAAGCAACCAGCTTCATACCTGTCATTGCGATCGATGCAAATACAGACACAGTTGCACCACCCAGTACACACTGAGGAATCGTTGTCAGGATAGCTGAGAATTTCGGAACCAGACCTGCTATACCGAGAATTGCAGCTGCAAGTCCCAGTACCCAACGGTTGATAACCTTTGTAGTTGTAACAATACCAACGTTCTGGCTGTATGTTGCTGTGGGAAGTCCGCCGAGCAATGCGCCTACAACGTTAGAAAGACCATAACCAACGATTCCACGCTGCAGTTCATCATCCTTAGGTGTTCTGTCCATAGCTCCGATCGTAGTCGCTGAATAATCACCGATTGCCTGAATAGAGTTGATAGCAAATAAAATTCCCAGTGCAACACAAGAAGACGGCTCAAACTGTACTCCAAAATGCATCAGAGATGGAAGCTGACAGACACCTGCTTCCCCTATGCTTGAGAAATCTACCATTCCAAACGGAATAGAAACCAGATATCCCACTATAATACCGATCAGAATAGATGCCAGTTTCCAGATTCCCTTTCCAAAATGATTCAGAGCTGTAACAACGATCAGCGTGAAAAATGCAATTGCCCAGTTCTGCCAGGATCCGTAATTCGGACTGCTGGTACCGCCTGCCATATAATTAATGGCAGTCGGATACAGGGAAAGACCGATGGTAAATACAACGGTTCCCGTAATCAGCGGTGGGAAGAATCTGCGGATACTGCGGATAAAAAGTCCCACAAAAACGGCAACGGCACCACCCACGATCATAGCCCCTAAAATGGCGGCTACATCATACTCAGCAGCAATGGACTGCATGCTCGGCACATAGGCAAAACTGATTCCCATGATGACCGGAAGGCCGGATCCGATTGTAAGATACCGGGTCTTGATAAATGGAAACAGTTGTAACAATGTGGCAAGTGCGGAAGTGACCAAGGCAGCCTGAATTAAAATAACAGAGTCAGCTTCCGAAAGTCCGGCTACACCGGATACAATGATAGCAGGCGTTACACAGCCGACGATCATTGCGACAACATGCTGCAGTGCAAGTGGAAATGCCTGATTAAGGGCAGGCACTCCGCTTAGTTCAAAAATGGTAGAGCGGGTTGTCTGATGTTTCATAAATAAGGTGTCCCCCTTTATTCGAGATGGATCCGGGTTCCTGTAAGCCCCTGAATTCCTTCTCTGGCTTTTTCTAGTAATGTGATCAAAGATTGCCTTCCGGGTGCAGATTCTGCAAATTCTACGGCCGCCTGCATCTTCGGAAGCATGGAGCCGGGAGCAAAATGACCTTCTGCAATATACTGTTTTGCTTCAGCTACTGTGATATCATCCAGCCATGTCTGTTCTGGTGTCCCGAAATGAATGGCTGCTTTTTCTATAGCAGTGAGGATGATCAGAACATCTGCATCCAGTTCTTTTGCGAGAAGCGCACTGGCAAAATCTTTGTCTATGACTGCACTGGCACCTTTTAAATGATTGCCCTGACGGATCACCGGAATGCCCCCGCCTCCGCAGGCAATGACAAGATCACCGGAATCCACCATGGTCCGGATGGTTCCGATTTCAATGATCTCCTGTGGTTTTGGAGAAGCTACCACACGGCGGTAACCTCTTCCGGCATCTTCTTTCATAATGTAGTCATATTTCTGCGACATTTCTTCTGCCTGTTCTTCTGTAAGAAAATGTCCGATCGGTTTGGACGGACAGGCAAAAGCTGGATCATGTTCATCCACACGTACTTGTGTGATCATAGTTGCGACAGGAATATCGGTGATATTGCGATTTAAGAGCTCTTCACGGAGAGCGTTCTGCAGATCATAGCCGATATAAGCTTGGCTCATGGCAACACAGACAGAAAGAGGGGTATTGGGCTGGTGTGCATCTTCGTGAGTCAGGGCGAGCATTGCGTTGTTGACCATTCCTACCTGAGGGCCATTTCCATGAGCAATCACAACTTCACATCCTTCCTCGATCAGATCAACGATGGCGTGCGCTGTGATCTTGACAGCTGCCATCTGTTCCGGAAGGGTATTGCCCAGGGCGTTTCCGCCCAGGGCGATGACAATTCGTTTCTTCCTTGTCATATCTATTCCTCCCTGATTGATGCGATTGTTTCTACCTCACATAAAACTCCTTTTGGAAGATCTTTTACAGCAACGCAGGAGCGTGCCGGTTTTCCTGTAAAATATTTTGCATAGATTTCATTGAATGCAGCAAAATCACCCATGTCTGCAAGGAAACAGGTTGTTTTTACCACATCTGTAAAATCCGCATTCTGGCTTTCAAGAAGCGCTTTGATGTTTAACATCACCTGTTCTGTCTGTTCTTCGATCGTGGTTCCGACCACTTCTCCTGTTATCGGAGAGAGCGGGATCTGACCGGAGAAAAACGCAATTCCGTTACAGATGATTCCCTGAGAATAAGGTCCGATTGCTGCCGGTGCATTTTTGGTTTCTACATATTTTAGCATAGCTTAGTCCCTCCTTGAATATAATCCATTTCGCATCGTGTTCTAGTATAACAGGTTTTACTCAAAAACTCTAGGTGTGGATTTTTCTTCCAGCTTCTTTAAGATATCAGCAGGATCTGCAAATTTTGCAAGAAAGATCATGGCTGCGATAATATACGGTTTGTAGCTGGCTTCTTTATAAAGTGGTGTTCTGTAGCGGTCGAATACGCTGGCATCGACTTCACCGGATTCGCAGCTGACACCTGTGATATCTGCAGGCAGACAGTGCAGGTAGAGCGCGTTACCGTCTTTGGTCGTCTTCATCAGTTCTTCTGTACAAGCCCAGTCTTTGTGCTGTGCGTTCTGTTCCAGAAGTTCTTTTTCCAGAGCATCGATTCCCGCAAAGTCACCGTTTCCATATAATTCAGTACGTTTTTCCATGGCAGCAAACGGCGCCCAGCTCTTTGGATAAACGATGTCGGCATCTTTGAAAGCTTCTGCCATATTGTTGGTCTTTGTGAAAGAACCGCCGGATTTTTTCGCATTTTCGGCAGCAACAGCCTCCACTTCCGGGAAGACTTCATATCCTTCCGGATGTGCCAGTACAACGTCCATTCCAAAACGTGTCATCAGTCCGATCACACCCTGTGGAACAGAGAGCGGTTTTCCGTAGGAAGGAGAGTATGCCCAGGACATGGCGATCTTCTTGCCTTTCAGATTCTCGACACCGCCGAATTCATGGATGATGTGCAGCATATCGGCCATTGCCTGTGTCGGATGGTCGATGTCGCACTGCAGGTTGACAAGTGTCGGTTTCTGCTGAAGAATCCCGTCTTTGTGTCCTTCTGTCACAGCATCTACGACTTCGTGCATATAAGCATTTCCTTTTCCGATGTACATATCATCACGGATTCCGATGACATCTGCCATGAAAGAAATCATGTTGGCTGTCTCACGAACTGTCTCACCATGCGCAATCTGCGATTTTCCTTCATCCAGATCCTGCACCTCAAGTCCGAGCAGGTTACATGCGGAAGCAAATGAGAAGCGGGTACGTGTGGAATTGTCACGGAATAAAGAGATTCCGAGTCCGCTTTCAAATACTTTTGTGGAGATGTTGTTTTCTCTCATAAAACGGAGTGCGTCTGCCAGTGTAAATACTGCTTCCAGTTCGTCGTCTGTTTTTTCCCAGGTCAGGAAAAAGTCAGAGTTGTACATGTCTTTGAAATTGAGTGCGTTCAGTTTATCGATGTAATCCTGTAATGTTTTCATAGTGTGATTCCTCCATATACTCAGGCTGTGCCTGTTGTGTTTCTTGTTATTTTGAAAGTTTACTTACAATATAAAGTCGGCAGTGCAGCGTAAACAGCGGCACATACTACCAGGTCTGCCTTCCAGGTCTTTTCATTTGGTGCATGAGCCTGTGCTTCTGCTCCAGGACCAAATCCGATACAAGGAATGCCGTTTCGTCCCATGATGGAAACGCCGTTTGTAGAGAACGTCCATTTGTCAGTCAGTGGGCGGGCTTTTCTCATCTTAGCAGTCTCTGGTGTTCCAATCCTTTCTTCTCCGTAAAGTCCCTTGTAGGCTTCTTCCAGAGCTTTTGTGACTTTGTGGTCTTTTGGAATGACCCAGGTCGGGAAGTAGCATTCGATCGGATATACCAGTCCGGTATAGGATGGTCTGTCATAGTTGTACATGGAAACCGTTACATCCTCCCCATATTTCTGTACGCTTGGAAGTGCACGGATCTCATCCAGACAGCTTTCCCATGTCTCTCCGGCAGTCATACGGCGATCCAGAGAAACAGAGCAGGAGTCTGCAACCGCACAGCGGCTTGGAGAAGTGAAGAAAATTTCAGAAGTTGTGATGGTACCCCGTCCTAAGAATCTTGCTTCTTCCCATTCCGGATTATATGTTTCATCCAGCATTTTTACGAGTCCTTTGATTTCAGTTGTCTCTTCGGCATCGTTTTCGTTCAGTGCACGGACATCCTGCAGGATATCAGCCATCTTGTAGATTGCATTGTCTCCACGCTCCGGTGCAGAGCCGTGACAGGATACGCCTTTGACGTCTACACGGATCTCCATACGTCCTCTCTGTCCGCGGTAGATACCGCCGTCAGTCGGTTCTGTGGATACCACAAATTCCGGACGGACTTTATCTTCGTTGATGATGTATTGCCAGCAGAGGCCGTCGCAGTCTTCTTCCTGTACGGTTCCTGTGACAAGGACTGTATATTTGTCACTTAAAAGCCCCAGATCTTTCATGATCCTTGCACCGTAAACTGCAGAGACGATACCTCCGAGCTGATCAGAAGTACCACGTCCTCCGATCTCTGTGTCAGATTCGAATCCTTCATATGGATCGAATTCCCAGTTGTCACGGTTTCCGATACCAACGGTGTCAATATGTGCATCAAATCCGATGAGTGTCTCTCCAGTTCCCATATATCCGAGTACATTTCCCTGCGGATCGATCTCGACTTTATCAAAATCCAGTTTCCGCATCTCTTCGGCGATTCGTTCAATGTGATCCTTTTCCCCACAGCTCTCACCCGGGAATTTTACGATCTCTCTGAGAAATTTTGTCATATCCGCTTCATAGTTCTGTGCAGCTTCTTTGATTTTGTTGAAATCCATTTTAAAATCCTCCTTGATAAACATAATGAAATGGTTTCCTGATCTAACGTTCATTGCCGTCCCATACGATGGATTCGTAACGTGTAGGATCGGTATCTCCTTCGGTGGAGAAAAGCAGTACCCGGGAAGTTTCATCCAGGCCCAGGTGTTCTCTTAATTCCTGATATTCGTCCATGCACATGATGCAGGCGAGCGTTCCAAACGGTGCGGCTCCGGATTCTCCGGAAGTGACCGGCGTATCTCCCTTGATCGGTGCGGCGAGCATCCGCATTCCTTTTGCAGCGACCCAGTCTGGTGCAGCAACAAAGGTATCCACATGATTCTTTAAGATATCCCAGGAGATGGTGTTCGGTTCGCCGCAGGCAAGCCCGGCCATGATCGTCGGCATGTCACCGTCTACAATGCGGATCGCACCGTCTCCGGCAGCAGCTCCTTTGTAAAGGCAGGCAGCCGCTTCGGCTTCCACAACGACCACTTTCGGCGGGGTCTTGGGATAGCGGTTCGCAAAATATCCCTGAACAGCACCGGCAAGGGATCCGACACCAGCCTGGATAAATACATGAGTCGGGGCTTCGCAGCCGTCTTCATGAAGTTGATCGTCGGCTTCCATGGCCATGGTTCCGTATCCCTGCATGATCCATGCCGGAATTTCTTCATAGCCGTCCCACGCAGTATCCTGCACGATGATACCATGTTCAGTTCTGGCAGCCATATCGGCAGCCATGCGCACGCATTCATCGTAGTTGCATTCTTCGATCGTAGCAGTGGCGCCTTCTTTTCGGATGTTGTTTAACCGTGTCTGTGTGCTTCCTTTAGGCATCAGGACAACTGCCTTTTGTCCGAGCTTGTTGGCAGCCCAGGCAACTCCGCGTCCATGGTTTCCATCGGTTGCAGTAAAGAAGGTGGCCTGACCGAACTCTTTTTTGAGCGCTTCAGAAGTGAGGATGTTGTAGGGAAGCTCGCTGACATCTTTCCCTGTCTGCTGTGCGATGTAACGTGCCATGGCAAAGGATCCGCCAAGGACTTTAAAAGCATTGAGTCCGAATCGATAGGATTCATCCTTGATGTAAAGTGAACCAAGTCCTAATTTTTCGGCCATGTGGTTCAGTTTTACGAGTGGTGTGACACTGTATTGCGGAAAACTTTCGTGGAACGTGCGGGCTTTTTCCACCTCGGAAAGTGCCATGACCGGAAGGTTGGCATCCTCGGTCTTCGGCATATGATTGACTGCCCATTTGATTGTCTCCATGTGTAAAACCTCCTTATGATCTGCTATTTTCCTGCATCCATATAACTGTAAAGTGTAAATTTAGAAATATTGAGAAGATTTGCAACCTTATCTCCTGATTTTGTGATCAGAAACGCACCGGCATCATTCAGATAGCGGACCACCTGGATCTTATCTTCCTTGGTCATTAAAGCCACCGGTTTTCCGACCAGTGCCACGCCCTGCTGCATCAGATCGTTTAACAGCTCTTCTACATTGCGTGTGATCGTCTGCGGCGAGTGAGGCTTGCTGACTGTGTAAGTATCTGTTTCCGGTTCGGTGTGAAGAAGCGACCCCAGTGCACTGTCTATCGTAAGAAGTGCTGTAATGTCATAGTTGATGGAAAAGATATAAGAAATCTGTTCATCGGCATCCCGTATGTAAAGGGTACTGGATTTCAAAATCCGGCCGTCCTCCGTGCGTGTGAGATAAGAAAGCTTATCTTGTACTTTGGCAGCGTTTTTGTGCAAGGTCTCCAGTACGATCCCGGAAGGTCCGTCTCCGGACTTGCGGTTTGTCACCTGTCCGTTTTCAATGTGGACGATGGAGGTCTCCAGATCCTTGTTCAGATCATGAATGACAACTTCACAGGAAGTTCCGAACTGTTTTGCAATACCATGCGCCATTTGCTTTAGAAGCTTGAGTGTATGATCCATAGTCATCCCTCCCTTTGTGAAAAACATTGGTAAAATCTGTCAAAAACAACTGCTTCTAAACTCATAATATCATAAAAATCCATAAAATCAATAGTTTCTCTAAAAAAGTTTTAGAATACCTAAAAAAGTTTTAGAATCGTGTTGCATTTGTGCAGTTTTGATGGTATTCTATAAACAGCAAAAGCGGTTCTGGAAGATATGCACAAAAATAGAAGACTTTCAAAAAGAAAAGGAGAGGTTGATATGCTTATTTTAGGAAACGGCAGGATGATCACAAGAGATGCGGACAATCCATATCTGGAATGCGGGGCCGTGGTGATTGACGGGACAAAAATCGTGAAGGCTGGTACGCTTTCGGAAGTGAAGGCGGCGTATCCGGATGCGGAGTTTTTGGATGCAAAGGGCAAGGTGATCATGCCGGCCTTTATCAATGCACACGAACATATTTACAGTGCATTCGCAAGAGGACTGTCCGTCAAAGGATATGACCCAAAAGGATTTTTAGATATTCTGGATGGGATGTGGTGGACGATTGACCGCAATCTGACCTTGCATGATACATATTTAAGCGCCATGGCTACATATATTGATTCGATCAAAAATGGTGTGACAACGGTATTTGACCATCATGCAAGCTTTGGTTCCATCCGTGGTTCTTTATATGAGATTGAAAGGGCTGCGAAAGAAACCGGAGTCCGCTCCTGTTTATGCTATGAGATCTCGGATCGTGACGGGAAGGATAAGGCAAGAGATTCCGTTATGGAAAATGCAGAGTTTATCCGTCATGCACAAAAAGAGGATACCGGCATGATCGCGGGCATGATGGGAATGCATGCACAGTTTACAATTTCTGATGAGACGATGGAGCTGGCGGCAGCGAACAAGCCAGACGGCGTGGGATATCATATCCATGTGGCAGAAGGGATCGAAGATCTGCATCATTGTCTGAAACATTATGGAAAGCGGATCGTGGATCGTCTGATGGACTGGGGAATCCTGGGAGAAAAGACACTGCTTGGACATTGCATTTATATCAACGGCCATGAGATGGATCTGATCAAAGAGACGAACACAATGGTGGTACACAATCCGGAATCCAACATGGGCAATGCCTGCGGATGTCCGCCGACGATGGAACTGGTGCACAGAGGGATCCTGACCGGACTTGGAACAGACGGATATACTCATGATATGACAGAGTCTTACAAAGTGGCAAACGTACTGCACAAGCATCATCTGTGTGATCCGAATGCCGCATGGGGAGAGGTTCCGCAGATGCTTTTTGACGGAAATGTCAAAATTGCAGAGCGTTATTTCCCGCAGAAGCTTGGTGTATTGAAAGAAGGAGCTGCTGCAGATGTGATTGTTGTGGATTATGATCCGCTGACACCGATGAACGGGGACAATGCAAACAGCCACATTTTATTCGGTATGACTGGAAAACAGGTAGTAACCACAGTGGCGAATGGAAAAGTATTGATGAAAGACAGAGAACTTGTATCTGTAGATGAAGCAAAAGTGATGGCAGACTGCAGACAGGCGGCAAAAGAGCTGGCTGAGAGGATCAACGCATAAGGAGGGCATGAGGATGAGTGAAGTTATGACACCGATGTCATTTGAACAGTTGGTAGAATGGGTATTACAGGAAAAGAAAAAAAGAGGAACCGTGTTCGGACAGCATCATGCGTACCGGGCAGATGGAACACATAACCGGACGATGTTCGGGCGTACTCTGGAGACGCCGATTGGACCGGCAGCCGGTCCGCATACGCAGATGACACAGAATATTGTGGCAGCCTACTATGCCGGCAGTCGTTTCTTTGAATTGAAGACCGTACAGATCATGGATGGAGAAGAGCTGGCGGCATGCATCAACCGTCCGTGTATCAAGGCGGATGATGAAGGATATAACTGCGAGTGGTCCACAGAGCTGACAGTACCGCAGGCAATGGAAGAGTATATCAAAGCCTGGTTCTTATTGAAAGTGATCGCCAAAGAGTTTGGACTTGGAGATATGAATGGATTTCAGTTTAATGTCAGTGTGGGATATGATCTGGCAGGCATCCAGTCCCCGAAGGTGGATACCTTCCTGAATTCCATGAAACACGCAGAAGATACAGAGATTTTCAAGCACTGCAAGGCATATTTACTGGAACATGCGGATTGGTTTGAGCACGTGACAACAGAAGATATCGAGCAGATCCCGCCGGAAATCTGCAATTCCGTGACACTTTCCACACTGCATGGATGTCCTCCGCAGGAGATTGAACGGATCGCCATGTATCTGCTTACGGAAAAAGGATTCCATACCTTTGTAAAATGCAATCCGACACTGCTTGGATATGAGTTTGCGAGAAAGACCATGGATGAGATGGGATATGATTACATACAGTTTGGAGACTTCCACTTTAAGGATGACCTGCAGTATGAAGATGCAGTTCCGATGCTGACACGCCTGATGAATACGGCGAAAGAGAGAAATCTGGAGTTTGGTGTGAAGATCACCAATACGTTCCCTGTGGATGTGAAACAGAATGAGCTTCCAAGCGAAGAGATGTATATGTCAGGAAAATCCTTGTATCCGTTGTCCATTTCACTGGCAGCAAAACTGGCAAAAGAATTTGACGGAAGGCTTCGTATTTCCTATTCCGGAGGAGCGGATTACTATAATATAGAAAGAATTGTGGATGCAGGCATCTGGCCGGTTACTGTGGCAACGACTCTTTTGAAACCGGGCGGTTATCAGAGACTGACGCAGATGGCAAAGCTTCTGGACAAGGAGAATGCTCCGTTTGAAAAAGTGGACGCAGAATCTGCAGGAAAACTTGCAGAAGAGGCGGTGAAAGACCCGCATCATGTGAAGGCAATGAAGCCTTTGCCGTCAAGAAAGATGAAAAAAGAAGTTCCGCTCATGGATTGTTTCGTGGCGCCGTGTAAAGAGGGATGCCCGATCCATCAGGATATCACAACGTATCTGCAGCTTGTGGGAGAAGAAAAGTATGAGGAAGCAATGGAAGTGATCACAGAGAAGAACCCGCTTCCGTTTATTACAGGAACGATCTGTGCACATAACTGTATGAGCAAATGTACCAGAAACTTTTATGAGACACCTGTTCATATCCGGGAGATGAAATTAAAAGCGGCAGAAAATGGATATGAGGCGCTGCTTGAAAAACTTCCGGTGCCGGCAGTGACAAAAGCAGGAAAAGCGGCAGTCATCGGAGGCGGCCCGGCAGGAATGGCGGCTGCATACTTCCTCAGAAAAGGTGGTATGGAAGTTACGCTATTTGAGGCAAAAGAATCTTTAGGAGGCGTAGTACGTCACGTGATTCCGCCATTTCGTATTTCGGAGGATGCCATTGAAAAAGATGCGGAAATCTTAAGAAAGATGCAGGTGGACATCCACTGCAATACAAAGTTGGAATCTTTGGAAGAACTGAAAAAGCAGGGATATACAAAGATCGTACTGGCAGTGGGAGCTCCGGTTCAGGGAAGTTTAAAGCTGGAAAGCGGAATGCCGAAAAATGCACTGGAATTTCTGGCAGAATTTAAACAGACAGACGGTAAGGTTTCACTTGGAAAACATGTGGTTGTTATCGGAGGCGGAAACACAGCCATGGATACTGCAAGAGCGGCAAAACGAAACGCAGGCGTGGAGCATGTTTATCTGGTTTACAGAAGAACGAGACGGTATATGCCGGCGGATGAAGAAGAACTGGTGATGGCCCTGGAAGATGGAGTGGAATTCAAAGAGTTATTGTCTCCTGTAAAACTGGAAAACGGCCAGCTTTTCTGCAAAGTGATGCAGCTTTCCGATTATGATGTATCGGGCAGAAGAGGAGTGACAGAGACCGGGGAGACAGTTTGGGTTCCGGCAGATACGGTGATCGCTGCAGTTGGAGAAAAAGTGCCGACAGACTGGTATCAGGCAAACGGTCTGGCAGTATCGGAAAAGGGAAGATTATATGTCGATGAAAAGACATTAAAAACCAGTGATGACAATGTCTATGCAGCAGGCGATGGTCTGTATGGACCGGCAACAGTTGTAGAGGCGATCCGGGACGGACGAAAAGTGGCTGAGGCAATTGCAGGAGAAGTGTTGGCGTGTGATTTTGATAAACTGGCAGAGGAAGAAAAGGTCTATGCCAAGAGAGGGGTATTAAAAGAGGAACAGAAAGAGACAAAAGAGGCAGGCAGATGCCTGGGATGCTCGACAATCTGTGAAAACTGCGTAGAAGTCTGTCCAAACCGTGCAAATATTGCCATTCAGGTACCGGGGATGGAAAAACACCAGATCATCCATGTAGATTATCTGTGTAATGAGTGCGGCAACTGTAAGAGCTTCTGTCCATATTCCAGCGCTCCATATCTGGATAAATTCACACTTTTCGAAACAGAAGCAGATATGGAAAACAGTAAGAATCAGGGATTTGCAGTTCTGGATCAAGAGACCCGACGCTGTAAGGTACGCTTCTTTGGGAAGACCTTTATCTGGGAACCGGAGAAACCGGCAGCTCTTCCGGATGGACTGGGACGCATGATTGAAACTGTGTGCAGGGATTACTCTTATTTGATTCGGTAAAATCAAAGGTTGCAGGATCTGTGGGATTTCGGTAAAGTGAAAGGGGCTTCTGATGAAGAAGCCCTAAAAAAAGAAAGAGACAGCAAACAGACATGACAAGTATATGGAAATGGGAAAGCGGAAATCTACAGATCAAGAAGTCCCTCTTAGATGGACTGCAGATTACAGAGACAGCAAAAGAAGTGATCTCTGTAGTGGGAGCAGGAGGAAAAACAACTACGATCCGCAGGCTTACGGATGAAATGGAAAAAAGACAGAAAAATGTGGCAGTGACCACGACCACACGGATGAAAAAAGAACCGCATTTTTTACTCGGTGCGGATGCAGAGCGCATTACACAAAGATGGGGGCAGACTCATCAGGTGTGGTTTGGAGAACAGGATGATAATCCGGAAAAGGTCAGAGGTGTTTCAGAAGCGCTTCTGGATGAGGTGAGAAAGTATGGTCCGGATTTGTTTTTGATCGAGGCAGACGGAGCCAGAAGGCTTCCCTGTAAAGTACCGGAGTCGTGGGAGCCGGTCATCTATCAAAAAAGTACACGGGTGCTGGCAGTTTACGGTCTGGACGCAGTGGGAAAGTCCTTTCGGGAGGCGTGTTTTCGTCCCGGGCTGGCAGCAGAAATTTTGGAGAAGAAGATAACAGACCCGATATCAGCAGTGGATATTGCGCGGCTGGCACTTGAAAGCCGCGGCGGGAAAAAGAATGTCAAAGAAACCATGCGGTATCAGGTGATTTTAAATAAAGCAGACACCACGCGAAGAAGACAGTTTGCGCAGGAAATCTGCCGGGAATTGGAAAAACGCGGGTTTGCAGATGTGACAGTGACAGCAGAAGGAAGGCAGGAAGAAAAATGAAGATTGTAATCAAAGGAGCAGGAGATCTGGCAACAGGAATTGCCTCTCGCTTATACCATGCAGGACATCAGATTGTGATGACAGAGATTGCGGTTCCGCTGACCGTGCGGCGAAGCGTGGCGCTCTCCAGAGCAGTTTACGAAAACGAGGCAGAGGTGGAAGATTTAAAAGGGATGCTGGTAAAGGATGCTGCAGAAGCAGACAGAATCTTACAAAGAGGAGAGATTCCGGTACTGGTGGATCCAGAAGCAGATATTATCAGGTCGTTTCATCCGGATGTAGTAGTGGATGCAATCCTGGCAAAGAAGAATCTGGGAACCCGGATCACGGACGCGCCGTTTGTCATCGGTGTAGGACCGGGATTTTACGCAGGAAAAGACTGTCACTGTGTCATCGAGACAAAAAGAGGACATACACTGGGAAGTGTGATCTGGGAAAAAGAAGCAATCCCAAATACCGGAGTTCCGGGAAATATAGGCGGCTTTACAACCGAGCGTCTGATCCGTGCCAGTGCAGATGGAATCATGGAGCCTGTGGCAGAAATCGGAGATACCGTAGAAAAAGGCCAGCTTGTTGCCAGGACCGGGAAGCAGCCGGTCTATGCAAAGATGAGCGGAATTGTCCGCGGAATGCTCCAGAAGGATGTACAGGTCACAGAAGGATTGAAGATCGGAGACATTGATGCCAGATGTGAACCAGAGCATTGTGTTACAATCTCGGACAAAGCAAGGGCAGTCGGAGGCGGTGTGCTGGAAGCGGTATCTTTGTTTGGACAGATCTATGGAAATTATGGAGTGGCACTTCTGGCAGCAGGGGAAGCAAAACGGTTTGGAAGTGACAAGTTGTCGGAAAAATTTCAGGGAATCCCTCTTTATCGGCATGCACTTGAGAAGCTGGAAGCATTTTCGGGACTTTCCAGGGTGGTCGTGACCGCAAGAGAAGCACTGGCAGAAGAAGCGCAGCGCCTGGGGATCCATATTGTAGAGAACAGACAGCCGGAACGGGGAATTTCACATTCTGTCAGTTTGGCGCTGCAGGAACTGCTCTCACAAAATCCAGACCTGGAGGGTGTGTTGTTTCTGGTCTGCGATCAGCCGGGAATCCAGGCTGCTACAATCCAGAAGATTTTAAAAGAGGGATGCCTTCATAAAAACAGCATTGTCTGTGCCGGATATGATGGAATGCGCGGAAATCCGGTATTGTGGGGAAGCACGTATTTTCAGGAGCTTATGCATCTGACCGGGGATACGGGCGGCAGACAGTTGATGAAGCAATATGAAGAGAAGATCCGGATCGTGGAGTGTGCGCCGGAAGAATTAAAAGACATTGACAGGAGAGAAGACATGACGGAATAAAACGGGGAGTACCCCAAAGGAGGTTTTCATATGCTGATGGTTCATGTAAATGGAAAAGATTATGAGGTGGAGCAGGATACGAAGCTGATGCGGTTTCTTCGGGATGATTTAAGGCTTACTTCAGTAAAGGACGGATGCAGCCAGGGCGCGTGCGGAACCTGCACGGTGCTGGTGGATGGAAAAGCCACAAAGGCATGTATTCCAATGCTTTCCAAGCTGCAGGGAAAATCTGTAGTCACAGTGGAAGGGCTGAGTGAACGGGAGAAAGAAGTTTATGCATATGCATTTGCAAAGGTCGGCGCGGTGCAGTGCGGATTCTGCATTCCGGGTATGGTGATGTGTGCCAAAGGACTGCTGGATCAAAATCCGGATCCCAGTCGTATTGAGGTGGCAGCGGCCATCCGGAATAATATCTGCCGCTGTACCGGATATCAAAAGATCATCGAGGCGATCCTGCTCTCAGCAAAGATGTTTCGGGAAGATCTTCCGGCCAAAGAGAACAGCGGCGTGGTCTCTGTCGGGGCACCGATCCTGCGTGTGGATGCAAAGGAGAAAGTTCTTGGAACCGGGCAGTATCCGGATGATGTGTATCTGGATGATATGATCTATGCCAGTGCGGTGCGCTCCGAATATCCAAGAGCAAAAGTGCTGGCGATCCATACAGAGAAGGTATTGGAATTAGAAGGTGTGATCGGAGTATATACGGCGGATGATATTCCGGGTTCTGTGAAGGTGGGACATCTGAAACCGGACTGGGATACAATGATCCCGGTCGGACATGTGACACATTATCTGGGAGATGCCATTTGTCTGATCGCAGCAGAGACACCGGAGATTCTGGAACGTGCAAAGGCATTGGTAAAGGTGGATTACGAAGTGCTGCAACCGGTGCTGGATCCGTTTGAAGCATTAAAAGAGGACGCACCCCGCATTCATCCGGGAATCCAGCCGGATGGAAATGTACTCGCCCATGAGCATCTGGTCAGAGGAAATGCAGAAGAAGTGATCGCCAACTCGAAATATAAAGTGACCAGACATTATGAAACTCCGTGGACGGAACATGCCTTTTTGGAGCTGGAGTGTGCAGTGGCCATGCCGTTTGATGACGGAGTATTTATCTATTCTTCGGATCAGGGAACCTACGATACCCAGCACGAATGCAGTATGATGCTTGGACTTCCGCCGGAAAAAGTGATTGTGGAAAACAAGCTGGTAGGCGGCGGATTTGGTGGAAAAGAGGATGTCAGTGTACAGCATCATGCCGCACTGGTGGCATACCTGACAAAGCGTCCGGTTAAAGTAAAGCTGTCCAGACAGGAAAGTATCACCGTGCATCCCAAACGGCATCCGATGTGGATGGATATTACCACAGCATGTGATGAGAACGGATATCTGACTGCAATGAAAGCTGTAGTTGTATCGGATACAGGTGCGTATGCATCTCTGGGCGGACCGGTTCTGCAAAGAGCCTGTACCCATGCGGCAGGGCCTTACAATTTCCAGACCATTGACATTGACGGAAAAGCCGTGTATACCAACAATCCGCCGGCTGGAGCATTTCGCGGATTCGGCGTGACACAGACCTGTTTTGGAGCAGAACGGAATCTGGATCTGCTGGCGGAGATGGTGGGAATCTCTCCATGGGAGATCCGATATCGGAATGCGGTGCGGCCCGGACAGGTGCTTCCAAACGGACAGATCGCAGATGCCTCTACAGGAATTGCAGAGACACTGGAGGCTGTCAAAGAGATTTATGAACAGGCGCCGTATGCAGGAATCGCCTGTGCGATGAAAAATGCCGGTGTAGGCGTGGGGCTGCCGGACTGGGGAAGATGCCGTCTGCTGGTGCAGAATAAAATGGTACAGATTCATGCGGGAGCTTCCTGTATCGGTCAGGGACTTGGAACAGTCCTGACACAGGTGGTTTCGCAGACCGCTCAGATTCCGGTGGAGCAGATTTGGTACTGTCCTGCAAACACATCCAATTCTCCGGATTCCGGAACGACATCCGGTTCCAGACAGACATTGATCACAGGAGAAGCGGCAAAACGGGCCTGTGAAAAATTGTGTGAAGATTTAAAGACACATTCACTTCAGGAACTGGAAGGAAAGGAATACTACGGAGAATATCTTGCAAAGACGGATAAAATGGGCAGTGATGTTCCGAATCCGGTTTCTCATGTGGCATATGGATATGCAACACAGGTCTGTATTTTGAATGAAGATGGAACGATTCAGAAAATGGTGGCAGCCCATGATGTGGGGAAAGCCGTAAATCCAATCAGTGTGGAAGGCCAGATTGAGGGCGGTGTTGTCATGGGAATGGGATATGCACTGACAGAACAGTATGAGATCAAGGAAGGGCGTCCGGTTTCCAGATTTGGAACACTGGGATTGTTCCGGGCAGATAAGGTGCCGCATATTGAGTCCATGATCATCGAGAAAACAGGAGTAGAACCGGGATACGGTGCAATCGGAATTGGAGAGATCACATCAATCCCGACAGCTCCGGCGATCACGGGAGCCTATTATAAACTGACTGGTGAGTTCCAGACGAAGCTGCCGCTTCATGGAACACCGTATGAAAAGAAAAAGAAATAAAGAAGAAATGAGCAGGCGCTGATTTCTCAGGAGATTCAACGCCTGCACGATTTACACATCAAGTTGTTTTTGAAAATAACTTGATGTATAATAAAAGAAAAACACAAAACGAGGAGGTATGAGATGAAACGAAGAAAAATCTGGAGTATTCTGGCACTGGCAGCATTGACAGGTTCCCTGCTTGCAGGATGCGGAGAAGTAAAAACAGAAGAACAGACAAAAGAAACAAAGCAGGAGGAAAAACCGGCAGAATTACTGGTGGCTGCTGCAGCGAGTCTGGAATATTCTTATGAAGAAGAACTGCTTCCTATGTTTGAAAAGGAAAATCCGAATATTACCGTAAAAGGCACCTATGACAGTTCGGGAAAATTACAGACACAGATCGAAGAGGGGATTGAGGCAGATGTCTTTATGTCAGCGGCGACGAAGCAGATGAATGCGCTGACGGAGCAGGGATTGGTGGAGAAGGACTCTGTGGTAGATCTTCTTCAGAATCAGATTGTACTGATCACAGCAGCAGATTCTACGCTGGATCTGCAGAACTTTGAGGATATTACCAAAGCAAATGTGATCGCAATCGGAGATCCGGAAAGTGTTCCGGTAGGACAGTATTCGAAAGAAGTGCTGACCAATCTGGGAATCTGGGATACAGTGTCTGCAAAGGCAAGTCTCGGAACCAATGTTACAGAAGTTTTAAAATGGGTAGAAGAGGGCAGTGCAGACGCCGGAATCGTGTATGCGACAGATGCAGCAACTACAGATAAGGTGAAAGTAGTGGCAGAAGCACCGAAAGACAGTCTGGCAGAGCCTGCAATTTATCCGGTCGGCGTGGTAAGTGCATCGAAGCATAAAGATGCAGCGGAAAAATTTGTAGAGTTTTTACAGTCCGAAGAGGCACTGAAAGTATTTGAATCCTACGGTTTTCAGAAGAATGCAGAGTAACTGGGGAAGGAGAGCACATGGAGATTTCACCGATCATTGTTTCTATGAAAACGGCTTCTGTGTCCATTGTGATCACTTTTTTTCTGGGACTGGCAGCCGCATATGGCGTGGAGCGTATCCGCAGCAGAAAGCTGCAGCTGGTCTGTGACGGTATTCTGACGCTTCCTCTTGTCCTGCCGCCTACGGTGGCAGGATTTTTCCTGTTGTACATCTTTGGGGTAAAACGCCCGGTGGGGAGATTTTTTCTGGAATTTTTCGGGACAAAGATTGCATTTTCATGGCAGGCAACAGTATTGGCAGCAGTGGCGATTTCGTTCCCTTTGATGTACCGTTCGGCAAGAGGAGCGCTGCAGCAGGTAGATGAAAACCTCCTTTATGCAGGCAGGACGCTTGGGATGTCCGAATGGTGCATTTTCTGGAAAGTATGGTTTCCAAACGCTATGTCCGGAATTTTGTCAGGCGGAATCCTTGCATTTGCAAGAGGATTAGGAGAGTTTGGAGCAACTGCCATGATCGCAGGAAATATTGCAGGAGAGACCAGAACGCTTCCGCTTGCAGTATATTCCGCGGTGTCAGCCGGAAATATGGAAGAAGCGTATCAGTATGTGTGGATTCTGGTGATCATTTCATTTCTGGTAGTGACAGGAATGAATGCGGTTACGCACGGATTTCAGAAATTTAGCCGGAGGTAGTACAGATGAACGTATTAGAAGTGAATTTTGAGAAAAAACTCAAGAACTTTCCCCTGCATATACAATTTCAGGCAGAAGGCGGATGTATCGGGATTCTGGGAGCTTCAGGCTGCGGAAAAAGTATGACATTCAAAGCGATTGCCGGAATCGAGACACCCGATTCGGGAAAAATCTGCCTGGGAAAACGGGAATTGTTTCACAGAGGTCATAAAGTAAATCTGCCGCCCAGAAAACGCAGTGTGGGATATTTGTTTCAGAGTTATGCCTTATTTCCCAATATGACAGTGTTTCAAAATATTGAAGCAGGGATTCAGGGAAAAAAGGCGGCGAAAAGAGAGCGGGCAATGGAAATGATGGAAAAATTTCATCTGTCAGAGCTGGCATCCGGTTATCCCGCCCGTCTTTCCGGAGGGCAGCAGCAGAGAGTGGCCCTGGCGAGGATACTGGCTTGTGAACCGGAACTGCTCCTTTTGGACGAGCCGTTTTCTGCACTGGACAGTTACTTAAAAGAAGAACTCCAGTTTGAGTTGAAACAACATCTCCGGGAGTTTGGAAAAACGACAATCATTGTAAGTCATGACCGGGATGAAATATACAAGTTGTGTGACAGAACGATGGTGATGGGGCAGGGCGAAATTCTGGTTTCAAAAGATACGAAAGAACTGTTTGAACAGCCGGAGCGTGTTATTGCAGCGAGGCTGACAGGATGTAAAAATATTTCGAGAGCAAAAAAGTGTGGAATGCATAAAGTGTATGCAATGGATTGGGGTGTGGAATTGACGGTAGACCGGAAAGTTTCAGAAAAAATCACCCATGTAGGAATTCGGGCGCATGATTTTCATCCGGCGGATGCTTCGTCACATGATAGTGAGAATAAAATTCCGGTGGCTGTGGACCGCGAGGTACGCGCGCCGTTTGAGTGGACGATTTTATTTCGAAACAGAGAAAATCCGAAAGAAAATATGTGGATGAAGATGGAGCGGGAACAGACACAGATCCCGCAGTGGGTACAGGTGGACCCGAAACGAATTTTACTTTTAGAAGAATAGGAGGATGTGAGAGATGTTTCATCCGACATTAAAAATTAAAATATATCAGGAAGATCTGGTATTTGGACCGGGACTGGTCATTTTGATGGAGCACATTCTGGTGACGGAGTCCATGAAGGATGCCTGCGGGGAAATGGGAATGTCCTACAGCAAAGGCTGGAAGATCATCAACCGGGCAGAAAAAGAACTGGGCTATGAGTTGTTGGAGCGCAGGCACGGCGGAAAAAGCGGTGGAAAATGTACGGTGACAGAAAAAGGAAAGTCCCTGATGAAGCGCTATCGCCAGATGGAAAAAGAAACAAGGGACTGCCTGCAGAAGAGCTTTGAAAAGTATTTTCCGGAATATCAAAGGATTCGGTAGATTTTCCTTTCATTCAGAAGTATAATAAAAAACAGGCCACAGAACAAAACAGTGAGCCGGAAATGGAGGAAAAAAGATGCCGAACTGGACAAGAGGACAGCTGAAAAACAATGCAAAGATGAATTTTTATAAAAATTACTGGATGTGCGTAGGCATGGCATTGATTTTGACACTTGTGCTGATGATGGAACCGGATGGACCGAAAAAAGAGATCATGTTGAAGATCAGAGATTACACCGATATTCTTCCTGCTTATGGATATCAGGGCTGGTTGTCAAGTCTGTTTGATGGGTTGGGATACTGGTTTGGAGTATTATGGTCCGTTTTTTCATTGTTTATTGCATTGGTACTGCTTCTGATCAAGATTGTTGTGGGAAACGTGGTCTATGTAGGCGGCATTCGTTTCTTTATTCAGAACAGGAGAGAGAATCCGTCTGCGGGAACTATCTTTTTCGGATTTCAGAATGGAAATTACGGAAACATCGCATTGACCATCTTTTTGAAAGATCTGTATACTGCACTTTGGACACTTTTGCTTGTCGTGCCGGGGATTATCAAGCACTATGAATATCGGATGATTCCATATATTCTGGCAGAGAATCCGACGATGCCAAGAGAAGAGGCATTTCAGATCAGCCGCCGTATGATGATGGGGCAGAAAATGGATGTATTCGTATTAGATCTTTCATTTATCGGCTGGTTTATTTTAGAAAAGATTTCATTTGGACTGGCAGGATTATTTTTTGTAAGACCTTATTATGAGACTGTATTTGCAGAGCTGTATGAGGCAAATAAACAGAAGGCATACCGGGAAGGATATATCCGGTAATATGAAAAGGGGCTGCATCAGGACTTTCATCCTGTGCAGCCTTGAGAAAAGGGAAAATTTATCTAAAATTAGGTAATGTCAAAAATAAATATCTGGGCGAAGTCCAATGACCACAGATGCGCTGCATGTGCAGCCATCGTCTTCTGTTTTTGTTGATAGATATAGAATACCAGTGAATTGTGAATGAGATGTGACAAGAAGTGAAAAAATATCTTAATTAAATGTAATGAAAGTATAAAAAGGAGCTTATAGATTTTTTAGAATTAGGAAGTCTGATTGACGAGATGCATCGTGTTTTTGGAAACAGAGTTCCAGAAATCCCTGCGTGCATCGTACTGCTCCAAAAGCCAGGAAATCGCAGCATCCATTCCATCCTCGGTCATGGGAAATGTATTCTGTGTTTTTTGTTCGTCTGGTGTCTTTTCAAATGACCATGGCTCCGGATATACAAATACGAGAAAGTTTTCTTTTGTATCGTCAGCACAAAAATAATAGCGCATTCCAAAATGAGAACCTGAAAAGGGTTCTTTTTTTAATCCTTTGACAGGGATGAGTTTCTTATCAATCATGGTGTTCCCTCCTGAAAAGTTATTAACTATAGAGTAACACTGCATCAGAGAAGATGCAAGAATAAAAGGACAAAAGGAAAGAGCCACATTTCTGTGACTCAAAGGGGGAAAAAGTTTATGAAAAAGTGTTCTGTTCTTTTGAACAATTATAGTATAAAAAGAAATTGTGTAAAAAATGTGATATAAATTTGAATCTAATGTTAATAAAACCAAAAGAAATTGTGAAGCACTAATTTTGTCCGGCATTTTCTGCAAAATCAGTTGTGACCAGTTTTTCATAAGGAGCGCGGGCCTTCAGCTCGCCGGCGCTTTCCAGGATATCCTGGAGCAGTTCAAAGCTGTCACGTTCAAAGATCAGATTTTCTTTCCAGGAATCCTGCTCATAATAGCGGGATACGATGGTTGTGATCGTGGAAAGGTCTGTTTCCGGGAATTGCGGTTCAATGATTTTGGCAATCTCTTCCGGAGAATGTGTCTGTACGTAGTCCATTCCCTTTTGCAGGGCATTTACAAATCCCTGAATAGTATCTGAATGTTCACTGATATAGCTTTTGCGGGCACTGAAAGCGGTATAAGGAATGTATCCGCTGTCGGTTCCGAGAGAAGCGACCACATATCCTTTCTGGCCTGTTTCCAGGGATGTGGCTCCGGGTTCAAATTCTACGGTATAGTCGGCCTGACCTTCTGAGAATGCGGCGGCAGTGGAACCAAAATCAATGTTTTGTACAATGTTCAGATCGGTTTTCGGATCCATACCGTGTTGCTTTAAGATATATTCAAAAACCATTTCCGGCATTCCACCTTTTCGTCCGCCAAGTACAGTGCTTCCTTTTAAATCTGTCCACTCAAAATCGGGCCTCTCTTCTCTGGCAACAAGAAAATTGCCTGCGCGCTGGGTGAGCTGGGCAAAGTTTACAACAAAGTCAGAAGCGCCTTCGTTATACGTGTAAATGGAAGCTTCCGACCCCATAAATCCGATATCTGCTTCACCAGAAAGTACAGCAGTCATCGTTTTGTCGGCTCCAAATGGGGCTAAACACTTAGTACAAAACAGATTATAAAAAATCTACAGCTTTAATCGTATTGTCATCATTTAGGTAAATCTCCTGTATTGTGGATCGCCAAAAAGAACGCCTGTTTTCGAGCAAAAGAGAGTTGTACATCTGCCGAAAATCAGTTTGCAGCAATTCTTCTATGTATCGTGTATTGCGAGCTTCTTCTTTTTGTTGGCATGGGTTGGAAGAGTGCACGTATTCTTCTTCTAGCCGGTTGTATTCCGTATCGTAATATTCAAAAGAGATCCGCCCCTTTTGAAATAACAAATTTAATCGTTCCATTTCTTTTCTAAGCTTTTTCGGATCTTTCGCTTTCTTTTGCTTTTTTAACTCTTCGCTGATCTGGTTGGTGCGGACCTTATACTTTTCGTACTCTCTTTCAAGATTTTCGAGCAGATATTTTTCGATAAGGTTCTGGCTTACCCTATGCCTATACGTGCAAATATGATCAATAAGCGCTCTGTTGCAACGGTAGTAGCAGTATGTTCTTTTTTCTCCGGTTTTACGGTTGATAATTGATGAGCATCCGGTGCCAACTAATTTCTGTCCGCACACAGGACAGCGCATCAAACCTGTAAATAGGTATATTCTACCAGACGGCGTGTTTTTAATATTTCTTTTCGATATAGTTTGCATCTCATCCCATTCTTTTTCTGACAGGTATGCTGGACAATAAGGGTATCCTCTGTACGTCCCTTTATAAAATTCGCTGGATAACATCGTCCGTAACATGCCATAGCTAAAATCAATTCCATAGGTTTCCTGCATGTACCGGATAGCGCCCTTCTTGGAGTTATGATTTCTAAAATATTCAAAAAAATCTTCCACCATGTGTTCTGTTTCCGAATCTTTAACCATGCATTTCTTTCCATCTACAACACCTGTTTTATAACCAAAAGGCATATTTGCATCTCCAAATATTAGCTTTTTCTGTCTTATAGATGCTTCATTCACAAATTTAATTCGCTCGGATGTGGTGTCTACTTCGTTTTGACCGATCGACAGCACTACATTTAACTGCAATCGTCCGTCTCTGGTCTCCATGTTTATTCCTGGCTCGGAAACCGAGATCCAACGCACTCCATGCTCATCAAGTACATCCTGGACCTTATAGAAATCTGACAGATTTCGAAACCATCTGTCGAGTCTCCAGAAAATTATCACATCAATTTTATCCCTTTTTACGTCCTCTACAAGAGCGTGTATGGCTTTTCTTTTCTTCAATTCTTTTCTGGCAGTCTTTCCCTCGTCCGCATAGACACCTACTATAGACATATTGTTGTCTGTTGCGTATTGCTCCAGGCATTCTTTCTGTGCTTGCAGAGACTTGCCATGTACGCTCTGCTCAAATGTGGAGACGCGGATGTATATGGCACACCGCAGTATTTTTTCTGGCATTTGCATCACTCTCCTTTTGTAAAATATATTTAAAATTGGTACAAAAATAACAGCCAGCGCAAAACATATGTTCCGCTTGCGTGACTGCCCCGAAGATGATACAATATTCGTGGATTTCAATCGCATATCTTCGGATATGTATACCGTCTCTGTTGGCGCAGGGGCGGTTTTTATTTTATTGTGGTGGATGGCAAATGCCGCACGGTTCATAAACTCCGCGTACCTCAGACAGATGTTTTTCTATCTTAGATTTCAAAGTTCTGCATCCAGCACTATGATACTTTGCCCCAGTGTTTGTTATATACACGATAGGATCATCTTGGCTTTGCTGTGCAGCCTGCTCTTGTGCTGCTTGCGCTGCAGCTTGCTCTTGTGCAATCCTTTCTTGTTCAGCAGCCTGTTCTTGCTCAATACGCGCCTGTTCAGCTGCTTGAGCTTCCTGTTCCAACCTAATCCGTTCTTCTTCCTCGGCTTTTATTCTCGCTTCTTCTTCCGGATCTATAACGGTAATAGTTTTCGCACTGCTTTTAACTTCTCCATTCGCCGTAAAAAATAGTGATGCATTCCCAGAACCCGTAAATGTAAT
>OHRH01000574.1_pt1 | contig 25560 bp, 20 predicted proteins | sample 1578391 | NCBI WGS metagenome assembly OHRH01 (sample SAMEA3879599, study PRJEB24766) | human gut metagenome | biome: human-associated habitat; feature: feces | place: USA | collected 1985/1987 | reverse complement strand
TTACCCAGGGCAAGGTGGAGATGGTCTACTGTGACGAGACCCGGCCGCTTTTACAGGGGGCCCGGCTCACCGCCTGGGAGCTGTGTCAGGCGGGGGTGGACGTCACCCTGATCTGTGACAATATGGCCTCTATGGTGATGAAGAACGGGTGGGCCCAGGCCTGCTTTGTGGGCTGTGACCGGGTGGCGGCCAACGGCGACGCCGCCAACAAGATCGGCACCAGCGGAGTGGCCATCCTGGCCAAACACTACGGGATCCCCTTCTATGTGCTGGGGCCCACCTCCACCATCGACCTGAGCTGTCCCGACGGGGACCACATCCCCATCGAGCAGCGGGACCCGGAGGAGATCCGCTCCCTGTGGTACCGGGAGCCCATGGCCCCCGCCGGGGTGAAGTGCTTCAACCCCGCCTTCGATGTCACCCACCACAGCCTGATCTCCGGCATCATCACGGAGAAGGGGATCTGCCGGCCCCCGTTTTCCCAGTCCCTGGCCGCGCTGTTTTCCGACGGGGCGCGCTGAGTTCCCAAACACACAAAAAATGTCCCCCTGCCGCAGCAGGGGGACATTTTTTGATCTTACCGCTCCATTTTCCAGAAAAACGCGCTGTACGGGGGCAGCTGGCTCCCGCCGCCGAAGTCGTGCTGCTGGCCGGAGATCAGGTCCCAGGCCAGGCCGCAGCCCGCGTCGAAGTGGGCGGTATAGGGCTGGCTGTCCGCGTTGACCGCCACCAGGACCCGCTCCTCTTCCGTCCTGCGCTCGAAAATGATCTGAAGGTTGGTGAGGAGCACATTCCGATAGCCGCCCTCCCGCAGGGCGGGGCTGCCCCTCCGGGCGGCGGCCAGCCGGGCGATCCAGCCGGTCAGGCTGTTCCACTCCGGCTTCTCCAGGGCGGGGCGGAGGCCGTCGTCGCTGCACGGGGCTTTTTCGCCGGGGATGCCCCACTCGCTGCCGTAGTACAGGGCGGGGGTCCCGGGCATCCCGAACAGGAGGGCGTAGGCCAGGGGGAGGTGGGCAGGGTCCCGCAGCTTGGAGGCGATGCGGGTGACGTCGTGGTTGTCCACGAAGGACAGCAGGTGGGCCCCCTTGTAGAGGGTCCAGGGCTCCGGCCCGTACTGGCGGGCCAGACTGTGGCCGATCTCGAACAGGTTGCGGTCGTTGAAACTGGACCACAGGCCCTTGTAGCACTCGTAATTGGTCACCGAGTGGCACAGCTCCGGCCCTATCCAGAGGTTGTAGTCTCCGCCCAGGACCTCGCCCACCAGGGCGAAGTCCGGCTTCAGCGTCTGGGTGAAGGCCCGCAGGCGCTTCAGATAGCCGGTGGGGAGGCAGTAGGCCACATCCAGCCGCAGCCCGTCGATCCCGAACTGCTCCACCCAGCTTCGGATGGCCTGGAACTGGTGCTCCACCACGTCCGGGTTGTGGAGGTTCAGCTTGACCAGCTCGCCGTGTCCCTCCCAGTTTTCGTACCAGAAGCCGTCGCCCCAGTTGGTGTCGCCGTCGAAGTTCAGATAGAACCAGTCCCGATAGGGGCTGCCCCACTTCTTCTCCTGAACGTCCCGAAAGGCCCAGAAGCCCCGGCCCACATGGTTGAATACGCCATCCACGATAACTTTCTGGCCGCGGGCGTGACAGTTGTCCACAAAATCCCGAAATTCCGCATTGGTGCCCAGGCGGCGGTCCACCAGGCGATAGTCCACGGTATCATACCCGTGGGACCCGCTCTCAAACAGCGGGCCAATATAGATGGCCGTACACCCCAGGGATGCCGCATGAGCCGCCCATTCATTCAGCTTCCGGAAAGCCCCTGGCGTGGGCTGGCCGTTATTCTCATGGGCACAACCGCACAGGCCCAAAGGGTAAATGTGATAAAATACCGCGTGATCATACCAAGCCATTGGAATCTCGTCTCCCTGTTTTGAAATGACGGCCACCAGCGGGGCCTTGTAGCCATAGTATAGCACAAAAAACAACCTTCGTGGGGCATTTGCCGGATTTTCTTGCCACAAGCCCCAAAAATCATCATGTTTTCCCATATTTCAGGTATATTTTGTAGCAAAACCAACAAAAGCGGCCAATTTGTCCCCTTGTTGACAGCAAGATAAAAAAGGAGTATCCGACATGAATTTTCCAGCAGTCCCTCGTGAATTTTTTACCGGCGAGTGTTTTGACGCCTACCGTTATCTGGGCGCTCATCCGCACACCAGCCCGGATGGTCAGTCCGGGTGGCTGTTTCGGGTCTGGGCACCGGGCGCTGTGCGCATCCAGGTATGCGGCGGCTTTGACGGCTGGGGTCCCGGCGTGGAGATGCAGCGGGAGGACACCGGTATATGGAGCGCCTTTATCCCCGGTCTGGCGGAGGGGGAACTGTATAAATATCGCATCCTTGGCAAGGACGGACAGACCGTGATGCGGGCAGATCCCTATGCTTTCCGCACCGAGCTGCGCCCCGGTACAGCCAGCCGCCTGGCCAAGCTGGACTTTGCCTTTGACGACAGCGCCTGGATGGAGCTGCGCAACAAAAACCACAACCGCCCCATGAACATCTACGAGCTGCACGCAGGCAGCTGGCGGCATCGGCCCGGGGCATGCCAGGCCGATGGTTCGGACGGCTGGTACAGCTATGACGAGCTGGCCAAAGAGCTGATCCCCTGGCTGCTGGACCATAATTTTACCCACATCGAGCTGCTGCCTCTGGCAGAGCACCCCTTTGACGGCAGCTGGGGCTACCAGACCACCGGATATTTTTCGGCTACCAGCCGCTATGGCAGCCCGGCACAGCTGGCTGCTCTGATCAACGCCTGCCACCGGATGGGCATCGGGGTCATCATGGATTTTGTGCCGGTGCATTTTGCAGCCAACGCCGATGCTCTGGCCAACTTTGACGGGACCCATCTGTACGAATATGACAGCGATGTGGGGCGCAGCGAGTGGGGCACCTGCAATTTCAACTACTACCGCCACGAAGTGCGCAGCTTTTTGAACAGCGCCGCCGCCCTTTGGATGGAGGTCTACCACTGTGACGGCATCCGCATGGACGCCATCTCCCGTGCGCTGTACTGGCAGGGCGACCCCGCCCGCGGGGTCAACCAGGGCGCTGTGGATTTCCTGCGCGGGCTGAATCATGGGCTAAACCAGCGCTGGCCCACCGGCATCTATATGGCGGAGGATTCCACCAACTTTTTGAAGGTGACTGCCCCCACCCGCTACGACGGTGTGGGGTTCGACTATAAGTGGGACATGGGATGGATGCATGATACGCTGGACTACTTTGCCACCCCCTTTGGGGAGCGGCCCGACCACTACCACAAGATCACCTTCAGTATGCAGTACTTTTACAACGAGCTGTATCTGCTGGCCCTGAGCCATGATGAGGTCGTCCACGGCAAAAAGACCATCATTGATAAACTTTGGGGCACCTACGCAGAAAAGTGCAGCCAGCTGCGCACCCTTTATTTTTATATGTATACCCACCCGGGCAAAAAACTGAACTTTATGGGCAACGAGATCGCACACTTCCGGGAGTGGGACGAAAAGCGCCCCCTGGACTGGGAGCTGCTGCAATACCCCTTCCACGACAGTTTTCAGCGGTATTTTGCCCGGCTGGGGCGGCTGTACGCCACCGAACCCGCCCTGTTTGACGGCGAGTACGACCCCGCCTGCTTTGAGTGGGTGGCTTGTGAAAGCCGGGACGAAGGCATCTATGCCTGGCTGCGGCGCAGCCGGGGGCAGCAGCTCTTGTGCGTGATGAACACGCAGAACCGCACTTACAAAAAGTTCCCCCTGTATCTCAAGTTCCCCTGCCGGGCTGAGGAGCTGCTGAACACCGAAGCGCCGGAGTGGAGTGGCGTGCTGCGCACCCATCAGCGCCCGGCTCTCCACACCACCGACGGCGGTGTCTATGAGCGGGATTATACCCTGGGGGTAGATCTGCCTGCCATGGGCAGCCGTCTGTTCCGCCTGGAACCGGAAGCGCCCCACCCGGATGCTGCCAAGTGCAGCGCCCGCCGCCAGGCTGCACGCCAGCGCAAAGCTGCCCAGGCTGCGCTGGATTCCAAAAAGTAATATTTAGAAAAATTAGTCCCCTCCGGTGTGAAACCGGCGGGGCTTTTTGGATTTTACCCCCGCCCACGGCTGGACAAGGCTTCGGCTGCTTGCTATACTAAAAGGTAAAGTCGGGCTGTCCATACAGCCCCGAAAGGATGGGACCTCGTATGGTAAAAACCACCCCCCGGCTGCCCCTGCCTCTGTTGGCGCTGGGCGCTTATGCGCTGGCACTGCTTGTGCTTGGCGCAGCTGCGCCGGGTTTTGCCGGCTTTTTTCCCCTTTTGAGCCTATGGGCCGGTCTGGCCCTATTCTACGCTGCTGTACAAGGGCTGAAGATCGCCCATGTGGAGCTGGACCGCTTCCACTGGGCTGTGCTGGGCGTACTTTGGCTCTGTGCAGCCATCTACCTGCTTTTCACCCTCAGCCGCCGGGATTTTATCTACTATTGGGATTATTCCAATTACATATTCCGGCAATACAAAGCCGAAGCTGCTTTTGCGGGGGGCGCTGGCGCTGGTCTGCGCTACCTGGTGGGCACCTTTGCAGAGGACTACACCAGTTTTATCTCCCTGTTTACCGAGTTTCCTTTCTGCCTGACCCGGCGCACCGGCGATGCCTATACAGCCAGCCAGTTGGTGAGCATCCTGCCCACCCTGTTGGTTGCTCTGGCGGGGATGGTACGCAAGGTCGGCCAGTGCCTGGATGTGCAGAACGAACGGCTGTTTTTCGTCCTGGGTATGGGGCTGTGCGCCTGCTTCCCCTTTGTGCGGATGGCCGCTATGCTGGGGCAGCCGGACTGGTTTGGCCTGATCTTTGCTTTGCTGATCCTGACTTTGACATTGGACTACCGGTTTGACCGGGCAGATCCTGCCCGCTGGGCGATGATCTTTTTTGCCACAGCCGCATTGATCCTGACCCGGCGGTGGTATCTCTACTTTGCTGTGGGATACTACTTCTGCTACGCTGTGATGATCCTGGCAGACTGTGTGCGCCGGTACCGTACCGGCAAAAAACTCAGTGCTGTCCGGCGTGCCCGGAACCTGGTGCTGTTCGGCGCAGGGTCCGTCGTTGCCATGCTGATGCTGCTGTGGCCTATGGTGCGGCATATCCTTACTTACAGCTATGCCTCCCACTATGCTTACTACAATTTCGGCGGCCTGAGCCTGGAAATCTACCAGCAGCTGCTCCACCTGGGGCTGTTCAATCTGATCCTGGTCGTCGTTGGTCTGGTCTTTGCCTGGCGGCGGCACACAGCTTTTCTGCCCCTGCTGGCTCTGTGTCAGGTGATGTGCAGCATGCTGCTGTTCACCCGGGTGCAGAACACCGGCTCCCACCAGACCCTGCAATTTGTACCGGGCTATCTTGTCCTGTTTGCCGTCGGCGCAGCAGCGTTGACCGAGACCCTGGACCACCAGAAAGGGCTGAAACTGGGTTTTGTGGCCTGCAACCTGGTGCTGTCCATGTCTGTGCGCTGCTCTCCGCTGACCATCGTAGCCCTGCCGGAGCCTGTGCTGCGCTTTTTATCCGACAAGACCAGCTTTACCGAAACCTTTGTCCGTTTGGACGATGCCATCTATGACCGGTTGGATCAGCCGCAGATCCAGGCGCTGACCAGCTGGGTGGATCAGCACTGTGCCCCGGGCGAGACCGCCTATATGATCCCCCACGATATGCTGTATAACCCGGACATCTTCCAGAACTGCGCACTGCCGCAGGTACAGCTGGCAGACAAGCTCTGCTTCGGTTTTTCCATCCTGGGCACCCACAACTTCCCCACCGGCTACCTGGACTCCAAATATGTGATCACCGCTGACCCCTTCCCCCAGACCTACGTCAGCGCGGGCGAGCTTTCGGCCAAGCTGAACCAATGTTTTCTGGAAGAGCGAGATCAATATTTTGCCTACGAAACACAGTTCGATATGGGCAACGGAACGCAGTTTACCGTCTGGCGGCGGGTGCGCCCGGCAGACCGAACCGAAGCAGAAAGCCTGCTGCGTGCTTTTGCCGCCGAGGACGCCCAGTTCCCGGAGATGTTCAGTGGAGTGATCCAAAACTGGCTGACCCAGCGCGGACTTTGAGATGCGCTTTATCCCCCCCTTTGATATCAGACAAGAAGGAGATCATTGAAAATGGAAAATACAACTGCTACCCCTAACGTGACCCTGGGCCAATATAAGGGTCTGCCGGTCACCCGCCATGTGCGTCCTGTCAGCGAAAAAGCCGTGGAGCAGGAGCTGGCGCATCTGGCACGCACTCACACTGTCTACCAGCACACCGTAGCTGCTGCGCAGCGCGGCGACCGTGTGGTACTGGATTTTGAGGGCTTTATGAATGGCCAGTCGATACCGGACAGCAAGATGGAGCATGTATCCGTGGTGCTGGGCGAGGGCGAACTGCTGCCCGCCGCTGAGATGGCCGTCTGCGGCCACCGGGCCGGCGAGGTGTTCCGCTTTGAATTCATCTACCCCGCCAATTTCCGTGTGCCGGAGCTCTCCGGCAAAACCGCAGAGTTTGAGATCAACCTGCGGGATGTCATGGTGCGGGAGGTGCCCGCCCTGGATGATGCTTTTGCCAAGCGCCTGGGCTACGAGTCCATCGAGGCCATGCGGGAGAATGTGCGGAACAAAAAAGCGAAGTTCCACGGCGAGAATGCAGACCGCAAGGCCGGTGCAGAGCTGCTGGACCTGGCCGGTGCCAATGCAACGGTAGAGCTGCCGTCCCAGCGGGTAAAAGCCGCTGCTGACAAAGAGATGGCCAAGCTGAGATCCAACCTGACCCGCAGCGGCCTGACCATGGAGCAGCATTGCCAAAAGAACAACACCACCCCCCAGCTGCTGGAGGAGGGCTATATCCGGGATGCCGAGCGCCGGATGCGGAACATCCTGGTCTCCCAGGCCATCAGCCAGGCAGAGGACATCCATGCCTCTCCGGAGGAGGTGGCCGCCGAATACATGCGGCTCTCCCACATGAACGGCACCCCCGTAGAGGAGATCCGCAAGGCGCTGCCCATCGAGGCTGTGGCCGCTGCTCTCGTCTCGCAAAAAGTCCAGCAGTTCCTGCTGGATAACGCTCAGGTGACCACTGTGATGGTCCAGGCCAATAAGGAGTGATGCGCATATGGGCAAATTGACACAGTATGCCGTAAATGCCCTGATGAAGGTGCCCCATCCGGAGATCGAACGCCGCCAGTGCTGGAACCTGCACCCTCACCGCACCCCCTGCACCGCCTGCAAGGATGTCTGCCCCATGTCGGAGGAGATCTTTACCCGGCCCAGCCTGGTAAAGGATTGGGATGCCTGCATCAACTGCGGCCTGTGCGTCTCGGCCTGCCGCAGCCGGTGCATTGCACCTTCGCCGGAGCAGGTGCAGGCGGATGCCGGTCTGGCCGACACCGATAACGATACCATCTGGATCGGATGCGAAAAAAGTACCCGCCAGAACACGGTCACACGGGCCTGTGTAGCGGCCCTGCCCTGGGAAGCACTGGCTTACCTGGCCCTGAACAAAAAGATCGTGCTGGACCTGACCCCCTGCGGCGAGTGTGAAAACGATGCCTGTGCTGAACTGCTGCGCAAAAACCTGACCCGTCTGGTGGAGTTTTTTGGCCAGCCCCTATTTGAAGCCCGGTTCACCCTGGCCTATCAGCAGGAGGAAGCCCCCTACCACCTGCGGCAGCTGTCCCGCCGGGAGATGATGAGCCAGATGAGCGCCGGTTCCAAAAACGGCACCAAACAGCTGCTGCGGATGCTGCCCGGTATGCACAGCGAATGGGGCAGCTCGCTGGATTTCCGTCTGCTGCTGCACCAGCGCATCAAGCAGCTGAAACAGTCGGCTGAAACGCCGCTGCACTATGGGTTCTATCTGCCCAATTTCACCGACAAATGCTATGGCTGCGACCGGTGTGAGCGGGCCTGCCGGGCAGGCGCGCTGAAACGTGAGGATCTGCCGAACGGTCAGACCCGGATCGTGATCACCCCTTGGAAGTGCAGCGAATGTGGCGTCTGTGTCGCCGCCTGTTCCAGCCACGGACTGGACGGACTGAAACTGCGCCAGCTCACCTCCCTTGGGCCGGTCAGCGTCCATAAGCTGACCAAGACCCTGTGCAAAGAGTGCGGCAAGCCCATCGCACCCGACAGCGTGGAGGGCGTGTGCTCCGTGTGCCGGATCAAGCTGCGCACCAAAAAGCGCCAGGAGGAGGCCGCCGCCCGTGCCCGTCAGCGTGCCGCTGAGCGGGAGGAAGAAAAGCGGGCTGCGGAACAGGCCGCCGCACAAGCTGCCGAAGCTGCCGCAGAGCAGGCAGCAGAAGCTGCGCCTGCACCGGAGGCCCCCGTTTCCGATCCCCCTGCTGCTGAATAAGCCCCTTCACACCCCCCGTTTTGCCTTGTGCGGCATCCGGGGGGTGATTTTCTTTCAGGAACACGCTCCTGCGCCGGGTGCAGGCTCCTGCCTGGGTTTTGCGCCGCAAAGGCCGCTGCAGCCGGCTTCCCCTTGACTTTCCAGCGTTTGTTACAGTCTGTTCATTGACTTTTAATTGCCGCTCCACTACAATAACAGCGGTATGTTATATGCATAACGATTCGGATCAGAAGGTGCGGCCCGCGGATTGCCGCAAACCCGCAGGAAAGAAGGTACTCTATCTATGTCCACCGATTCTACGTCCCCGGTCTACGCTTCCGAACAACGGCCCTGGCTGGCGTTCTATGACCCCAAATACATCAACCAGACACTGCCTGCCTGCACGGCTTTTGAATATGTCTGCCAGCAGAATAAGGGCCGCCTGAACGAGACTGCACTGGAATACTTCGGCCGCAAGATCACCTATGCTGACTTTATCGTACAGGTCAAGCGCACCACCGCTGCACTGCGGGCCATGGGTGTGCAGAAAGGCGAGATCCTGACGGTGGTCAGCGTAATGACCCCGGAGATCATCTACCTGTTTTACGCCGCCGACCGCATGGGCGCTACCCTGAACCTTGTGGACCCCCGGTACAGTGCGGAGGGCATCCACGATTATATTACCGAGGTCAACTCCCGCATCCTGGTCTGTCTGAACGTGACCTATGACCGCTGCGTCCAGGCCGCCAAGCGCACCCATGTGGAAAAGGTGCTGGTGCTCTCCCCGGCCAACTCTCTGCCTATGCCGCTGCAGCTGGGCTATAAGATGAAAAACCCGGACCGGAACCGCTACGCCTCCAATGTGATCCACTGGAGCGACTTTATCCAAAAAGGCAAGGGCCAAAACACCACCGCCGAACCCTTTGACCCCGCCCATGCCTGCGTAGTTGTACACACCGGCGGCACCACCGGCTCCCCCAAGGGCGTGATGCTCAGCGACTCCAACTTCAACGCCATTGCCCAGCAGTTTGCTGCCTTTGACCAGCTGATGTGCCGCGGGCAGAAGCTGATGAACATTATGCCCCCCTTTATCGCCTACGGCTATGCCTGCGGCGTACACCTGCCCTTGTCTTTGGGTCTGACGGTGCTCATCGTCCCCAATCTGGACCCCGCCAAGCTGGGCAGTCTGGTGCTGAAGCATAAGCCCGAGCATATGTTCGGCGTCCCCTCTCATTATCAGCAGATGGCCGCTGACCCGAAGCTGAAGGATGCCGACCTGTCCTTTATCCGCAACTATGCTGCCGGCGGCGACTCCATTGCCCAGGGTGCAGAACAGACCGTGAACGACTTCCTGGCTGCCCACGGAGCCCAGTATGCCATGGCCAAGGGCTATGGCATGACCGAGGTCTCTTCCGCTGCCACGGCGGCTGCGGGACACAACAACAAGCCCGGCAGTGTAGGCATCCCTCTGGTCAATACGCTGGTGTCGGTATTTGACCCCGGCACAGACCACGAACTGCCCATTGGTCAGCGGGGCGAGCTGTGCATCTCCGGCCCCACCTTGATGCTGGGATACTACGGTATGCCGGAGGAGACCGCCAACCTTCTGCGCCGTCACAGCGATGGCCGGGTCTGGGCCCACACAGGAGACCTGGGCTATATGGATGAACAGGGTTTTGTCTATGTGGAGTCCCGCATCAAGCGGATCATCATCCGGCACGACGGTTTCAAGGTGTTCCCCTCCATGATCGAAAACGTCATCAGCCGCCACCCGGCTGTGCAGCAGTGCTCTGTGGTAGGCTGCGCCGATAAGGAGCATGTGCAGGGCCGCCTGCCCTTTGTCTACCTGGTGCTGGAGCCTTCTGCTGTGGCCAAAAAGAAACAGATCATCCGGGAACTGCGGGAGATGTGTGCCGAGGGTCTGCCGGAATATGTACAGCCCATAGCCTACAAGTTTATCAGCTCCATGCCCATGACCCCCATCGGCAAGGTGGATTACCGCCGCCTGGAGGAGGAAGTCAGCCCCCGGGATTACTGATGGGCTGTCTTTCCCACAAAAAGCTTCGTCTTGCTGCATTTTCTTGAATTTGAACATTGACTTATGCCCTCAGTATCTTTTATACTGGGGGCATCTCCGTCAAGGGCGTGACCAACGCCAAAAATGACCCGCACTGCGGAGTACAGAAAGGACCGGATCACCCATGAAAAAAAGATTGCTCAGTCTGTTTATGACCGCAGCCGCTGTCCTGTGCCTGGGCCTGCCCGCACTGGCCGAAGACCCCGCCGCACCTCCGGCCCCCCCGGCGCCAGGCGTTGTGGAGCAGCAGCCGACACCTCCGACACCTCCGACACCTCCGGCCCCTCCGGCCGAAAAACCGGAGCTGCCCGCTCCGCCCGCCGAAGCACCGGCGCCCCCAGCTCCGCCTTCCCTTCCGGCTGAGGAGCACCGCTTTACCTATGTAGCTTTGGGCGACAGCATCACCGCTGGCACCGGCCTGTCGGATTTTCAGTATCTGCCCGCCCCCATTGGCCTGGATGTGCGCCCCAACTTTGAGGGTTACTCTGCGGATTGTTATGTATCCGTCGTGGCACAGCGCCTGGGGCTGGACCGTCAGCACGCCTTGAACCTGGGTCTGCCCGGACTGATGGCACCGGACCTTGTGGATATGGTGCGGGACGGCGCTATGCCCCACATGAACCAGCCTTCCGGCGCCTATTACGTCTACCCGGAGTACCAGGACTACATCCGCAATGCCGATGTCATCAGCATCCAGATCGGTGCCAACGATGCGCTGGTGCCGGTGATCGTCTCGGTGGGCAACGCCACCAACTGGAAGAGCGAGCAGCTGGCCAACTCCATCCTGGGGGGCGCATACCGGGATCTGAGCTGGGAGACGATCCAGCTGTTCTTCGACAGCGTAAAGAAGCTTTCCCTCACCTGGGACGAGCAGGCCGCCCTGGGCTATGCCTTGAGCGATGGTATGCGAGAGATCGTCCGCAACGCCTACCAGGATGTGACCAGCAATCTGCCTTTGGCCATAGCGGAGATCCGCAAGCTGAACCCGGATGCGGAGATCCTGCTGCTGGGTTATTATAACCCGGCTTGGGTCCTGCCCACCTGGAACAACTATTTCAACCAGCTGCGCCGTTTTGAACGGCAGCTGGCTAAGGACATGGGCCTGACCTATGTAGACATCACCTGGACTGCTGTGGACAACGATGCCCACCCCTCTATTGCGGGCCACCGGTACATTGGCAGCCAGATCACCAAGGCCATCCGTAAACTGGATGTGCTGGACTGATCCTATTACAGAAAAAAGCAGCGCACTCCCTGTTCTTTCGGGGAGTGCGCTGCTTTTTTTCTTATAACCGCTGCTATGGGTTATTTCCTCCGCTCTGCGGCAAGCTGGCGCGATGCTGCACACGGTCTTTTATACAAAAAAGAGCGTCTGTCCCCCCTTCAATAACAGGGCAAACAAACGCTCTATCAAACAAAAAGCGCCGAACCTCTTGAAAAGCAAGACGTTCGGCGCTGCAAGCTGGCGTCCATAAAAGGATTCAAACCTTCGGCCTATCGCTTAGGAGTAGGGGCTGAAGCAATAAATCCTAGACAAAAGCAGGTAAAACAAGTGACGTTTTATCAATGGATTTTTTGTTGCGCTGTCAAATCGAGTAAAGAAAACAAACCCCGAAATAAAACGAGTAAAAGGCTTTTCACCAGCAGAAAATTAGCAGAGCTAATGAAAAGTGGAAGGTTCATTGTAAAATGCCCACCTTTCATTAGCTGGGAGGTGTGCGGTTGACCCTACACCTATGGTTCAATCAAAACAACTTTTTCTTCTGTGCCAGCAGCACGGTCAGTACACGCTCTTTCAGCAGATAACGGAACTGCTTTGGATAGTAGTCGAGGTAGGCATCCAGAAGCGGCTCAATGTCACTTCTTGCAAAATCAACCTCCAACTGCTTTCCGTAAAGGCTTTGTGCTGTATGGACTGTCCGGGTAAAAGAGGACTTGAATGGTAAGCACTGCGCTTTGGAAAGGAACGCCCGTGTTTCAATATCGGGGCGATACCGATTGAAATCCAGCAGGAACGAAGCCCCACAATCGAAAATGGGGCAGGGCTTATAACCGGAAGCTGTGTGGATAAGAGCAATATTGTTCAGGTGCCGGTCTTGATTCAAAAACAGGGCATCCAATTCCAGCAGCGTGGTGAAGTATGCACCAAAACCGGAAAAGCCGGTAGCAGCTTCCACCGAATCGACCAGAAAAACAATACGGTCTTTCAGACTGTTGCGGTCATTGAACTCCTGAATATACCCACGACCAAGGCTGTTCCGCAAAATGGTGTTGGCAGTGATCAGGCTTTCATTGCCTGCCTTGAAGTTCTCGCTTACCGAAAGCACCTGCGGCAGGCCATGCACGTCGGCGGTATCGACCCAATAATGAGCAATCGAAATCCCCGGGAGATCGGCAGCATTGGTGAAACGGCGCAGCACTTCGCTGGACATCGCTTCCGCAAGGGCTTCAAAATGACCATTGTCCACCTTATACCAGAGATTCTTTTTTGCATCGAACCACTTCTCCTGATTGCCCAGCGAAGTGCTGGTCACAACGCGGTCATTGGTATGGAATATCAGATGATCTTGAGCCATTTGTGATCCTCCGCCATCCGTCCCTGTGTCTTTTCCACCAGCTGCACCGGGTCATATTCCGGTACGCCAACTGCATCAAGGTAGTAGCCAAGGCCGCAGCGAGTTTTTGGAATGCAGCGGCTTGCCAGAAATTCCAGAAAATCGTCCCAAGTGGGTTCCGTGTTGACTCCAAAGGCAGTGTCCAAAATGGAATCCACCTTGTTTTCCACACGAACCTGCTTTGTGGTGAAATCTGCGTCAATGATACTGCAAAGTGTATCTTTGTCGTAATACTGGTATTCCCGCAGCGTATGCGCCTGTTTCATGCTGACCACTCCTTTCTGTAAAAGTGTATCATGTCAGGAGCCGATGTACAAGATGCGAAAAGTCAAAACCACCGGCTGAGCCGGTGGCTTGAGTAAGCCCTAGAAGGGCACCTTACTGGCAAAGCCCCTTAAGGGGCCACGAGCAAGCGTCTTTCACCTGCGTTATTTGCCCTACCGCTCTAACGAGCAGTGCCATAAAGTGCATCTTCTAAGACGATGATTTTCTTGTCATCTCGCTTTGCTCGAATCTTATAGCTAAAGCCGTTTTTATTCCACCAGCTTAGCTGGTGGTTGTCGCTCGCTCAAGCTACCCAAAACAAGAAACGCTCTTGCCGGTGTAAAACTGGCAGGAGCGTTTCTTGTTGAAGTGGTTATAAAAGACCTTTGATTTTTTCAAGATGATCTATAGCGGCTTGCAGTTCATTTTGAAACTGATCCCTAGAAGGATCTCGGCTCAAAAGAAGATGATCCATACTGACATGGAAGTATTCTGCAATATCGATCAGGATTTTTACAGAACCATTGGAACTTCCTCTTTCAAGATCGCCGAGGTGGCGATTGGAAACACCAAGTTTTTCAGCAAGTTTTTCAGCAAGTTTTCCTGCGATAACTTCGCATTTGTACGCAAAGTAAAATACGGTTAAATCTCCATCTCTTTTATAAATGATGAAATCGGCAGAATGTTCCACACAATTTTCTGTCAAAACGATTTTCATTATGCTGCATTCATTCTGCCGGGCTTATGAAAAAGCAGGCATTTTTCTTGCTTTCATCATCCTGCAAACAGATGATTAAGCACTACTGGGTATTATCGCAATTTTCAAAAATAGTGCCCATCAACACGGCATCTTTGCGATATGCAGTTTGCGGATGTTGTTTGTGCATTAAAAACGCAAACTGCTATAATATCAAAAAAGTCTTTATTTGAGTTCAGAATTCATTGAAGATCAAAGGATCATTCGGATTGCAATTACTGTATGAATATGCTATGATTACGTTGAAAATCATTTGTGTTTCAACTGATCAAACAGGGAGCGTATGAACAGCCATGAAGCGTTTGCAGGATATTGCAGATCAAGTTGGTGTAAGCCGGACAACGGTGTCCAATGTGCTGCACGGCAACACCAAAAAGGTTTCCAAGGAAATGATCCAGAAAATTTCGGAAATTCTGAACCAGGAGGGCTATGTCCCGAATACATCTTCCCGTGAGCTGACCCGCAAAGGGTCCTGCATCATTGGACTGGTGCTGGGCTACAACTGTGTCCACGGCATCCCTTCTCTGCGCGATACCTTTGTGGCAGAACTTCTGTCTGGTGTAGAAGAGACAGCCCATCGAAACGGATATTATGTCATGCTGATCAATGGCCAGGACAAAAATACGGACCAGGTGGCAGAGATTGCCTCCCGATGGAATGTGGATGGTCTTGTCGTCCTGGGACTGGACGAAAAGAAATACAAGGAGCTGCGCAGGCAACTCAACAAATATATGGTCCTGATTGACACCTATCCCGAGGCGGAGTACCACTACGTCAACGTGGGGACTGATGATTTCGGCGGCGGCGCCATGATTGCAAAGTATCTGCTGGACAACGGGTACACCCAGGCCATCTTTGCCGCCGAGTGTGATACCGGCGCAGACCATTACCGCTGGAAAGGATTTCAGCATCAGATGCGCTCTGCCGGGATTGACTGCGGAGAAGAGCGCCATATTCTTCTCCCCGAGGATATTTCTCTGCGCCGTGTCATGTACGGCCACTATTTGGATCGCTTTGTCCAGGCCAGAGCTGTGGCCCTGGCCTCTGACTATGATGCGGCGGAAGTGATGAATTATCTGCAGGACCACGGCATACAGGTGCCGGAGCAGGTCTCCGTCACCGGGTTTGACGACTGCATCTATGCAGAACTCATGCATCCCCCTCTGACGACAGTGCGTCAGAACGTCCCGGCCAAAGCAGAGGCCGCCGTGGAACTGCTGGTGCGTCTGATTCGGCAGGAACCGGTGGAGTGTAAAAATTACCTTCAGCCTGTTGAACTGATCCGCCGCAACTCGGTGCGCGAATCAACCCCCAACGCCGCGCCCTGGTCACAAGATCTGCACAAAATCCACAAATAATTCTTGTGGTATTTATCAGTTTCGTAGGAAACGTCACGCAAAACCCTTTTCAAATCCTCTTCGGTTTTGTATAATGAGCTCGTCAAAAAGACACGCTGCGCAGCCTGTCAGAACGAGACATATACAAACTGGAAGAGGAATTTTTTTGTATCCTGGATGGAGCAGACAAAAAACGAATTCCGGAAAATCTGACTGAACATCGTGGAGGATTTTATCATGAGAAAGATTTCGCGCAGATCGTTTTTGAAGGCTGCCACCGTTGCCTGCGCACTCACCGCACTGACCGCCTGCGGAGGCGGCGATGAATCTGCCGCCGTTTCTGTGGCCAAGGACGAAAACGGAGCCTATGTGGACACCCTGACCATCACCCTGGGCCGTTTTGCGGAACCTTCTGCCGCTGCCCTGTTCCCTGAAGGCCAGACTTTTGAAGACAACGCCTACACCCGTTACATTGAATCCAAGCTCAACGTGGATCTGGTGGACAGCTTTGAAGCAGGCGGCGACGCTTACACCAACCAGCTGGCCACCTGCGTCGCCTCGGGTGAACTGCCCGACATCATGACCGTCATCAACTACGACACCTTTGTCCAGATGGTGAACAACGGCCTGACCTATGACCTGACCGATGTGTACGAGGAGTACGCCTCTGACTACATCAAGAGCCTCTACGATTCCTACGACGGCCGCTGCCTGAGCATGGCAACCTTTGACGGCCGGCTGATGGGTATTCCCGGCACTAACCCCGACAACAGCGTCCCTGTCCTGTGCTGGATGCGCAAGGACTGGCTGGACAAGCTGGGCCTCAACCCCGACCCCGACGGCGACCTGTGCATCACGCTGGATGACATCGCCGCTGTGGCCAGGGCCTTTGTGGACGCCAATGCAGGCGGCGGCAACCGCACCGTGGGCATGGCTTTTTCCGGCAATGATATCGGCGATGCCATGTGCATCGCCAACGCCATGGGCGGCTACATCGACCGATGGATCGAAAACCCTGACGGCACCATGAGCTGGTCCACCCTGGAGCCCGAAGTCAAAGCTGCCTGGGCCAAGATGAACGAATGGTACGAGGAGGGCATCCTGGATCCTCAGTTCGGCACCCGCACCACCGATGACATCAACGCCATGATGATCAACAACGAGCTGGGCATCGTCTTTGGCGCGTGGCATATCCCCGACTGGCGTCTGAGCAGCGTCAAAGCCCTGGTGCCGGAGGCCGAGTACATCGCCTATACGGTGGCCGATGACAACGGCATCGTCCACACCTACCACGAAAACGCCGCCGATCGGTTCCTGGTGGTCAGCAAGGACTGCAAGTATCCCCAGGTGGCACTGGAAATGCTGAACATCCTCTATGACGATCTGGCCCGCGCTACCGCGGAAACCGCGCCGGAGGTCATCGCCTACATCAACGCCGGCGGACACAACGAGGGCCGTCCCTATTACATGGAAGTCCTGCCCTCCAACAATCCCTCCATTTACTACACCGAGCACATGGCCGTCATCAACGGCGAGATGACCCCTGAGGAAACCACCATTGCCGAGAACAGAGGCTCTTCCCAGGCCATTCTGGACTACCTGAAGGATCCCCAGAACGTCACCGAGAAAACCCTGGGCGGTTGGCACTTCTATGAGTCCCGCATCATCGGCCTGGGCGCATCCATCGATGCGCTGGAAAAGAACGGCAACGCCGAATGGATCACCCCCAAGTATCCCCCCACCACCCCCACCAGCGAGCAGAAAAAGGCAACCCTGGACAAGACCGAGCTGGAGGCCTATGTGGCAATCGTGACCGGCGCACAGCCCATCGATTATTTCGATACCTTTGTCAGCGAATGGAAGCGTCTGGGCGGCGACGCAATCGCCCAGGAAGTCCAGGAATACTTTGCACAGTAACAAAGGGGGGTAGAACCGGATGAAAAATCAGGTCAAAAAGATCCACTCAAACCAGGCCTATCAACTGTATTACCACGGCATGATGCTCCCTGGTTTCATCTTCCTGATTCTGTTCAACTTTGTTCCGATGTTCGGCGCCATCATGGCCTTTCAGGACTACAAACCCGCCAAAGGTTTTTTCGGTTCTGACTTTGTGGGCCTCAAACATTTCAAATACCTGTTCGAAATGCCAGACAGCTTTGAGCTGTTCCGCAACACCCTGATCATCGCCCTGGGCAAAATCGTCTTTACCACCATCATGTCCATCGCCTTTGCGATTCTGCTCAATGAGGTCAAGAACCGGACCCTGAAAAAGTCGGTTCAGACGGTGGTTTACCTTCCTCACTTCCTGTCCTGGGTTGTGCTGGCTCTGGTCATCAAGAATCTGTTCAGCCTGGACGGCTCCATCAACGCAATGCTGGGCACCTCACTGAACTGGCTGGGCAGCAACGCCCTGTTCCAGCCCCTGCTGATCCTGACCGACACCTGGAAAGAGTTCGGTTATGGCTCCATCGTCTATCTGGCAGCCATCACTTCCATCGACTCGACCCTTTACGAGGCTGCTTCCATTGATGGTGCCACCTGGTGGAAAAAGGTCTGGCATGTCACCCTGCCCGGCATCCGCACCACCATCGTCCTGATGGCCGTCATGAATCTGGGCAACATCCTGAACGCCGGTTTCGACCAGGTCTATAACCTGTACAGCGCATCGGTCTATGCCACCGGTGATATTCTGGACACCTATGTGTACCGCGTCGGCCTGCAGGGCCTGCAGTACAGCTTCGGTACCGCCGTGGGCCTTTTGAAGTCCGTGATCGCCTTTGTTCTGATGATCGGCGCCAACAAGCTGGCTCAGAAGTACACCGACAGCAAAATTTTCTAAGGAGGTCCGTCCGGCAATGAAAGTTGATAAACTCCGCACTGTCATCATCTACATCATTATTATTCTGCTGGGCCTAGTCTGTCTGCTGCCGCTGCTGAACATTGTTGCCATCTCCTTCTCCTCCTCTGCAGCAGTGGAAGGCAACATGGTAGGGCTGATCCCGGTGGGATTCAGCACCGCAGCCTATGAGAAGATCCTGGAGGACTCCCAGTTCTGGCACTCCTTCCTGATCTCGGTGGAGCGGGTTGTGCTGGCCCTGATCATCAACTTTGTGCTGATCGTACTGATGGCTTATCCCCTCTCCAAAACCAACGCACAGTTCCGGGGCCGCAACATCTATGCAAACCTGATGATTTTTGCCATGCTTTTCAACGGCGGCATGATCCCCACCTTCCTGGTTGTCAAATCCTACGGCCTGCTCAATACCGTCTGGGCCCTGGTTTTGCCGGGAGCCGTGCCCATCTTCAATGTCATCCTGGTGATGAACTTCTTTGCTGCCGTTCCCAAAGAGCTTGAGGAAGCCGCCTTCATTGACGGCGCCAACCCGCTCCAGGTTCTGACCAAGATCTTCATCCCCATTTCCAAGCCGGTTCTGGCCACCGTATCCCTGTTCAGCATTGTGGGCAGCTGGAACGACTTCTACAGCGGCCTGATCTATATGTCCAAAGCCGCCTATTATCCCCTGATGACCTATATCCAGAGTCTGCAGATCAACGTGGAAGATCTGATCAAGCAGGGCAATCTGTCTGCCGTGGTGGATTCTGCCGCCCTGGGCAACACCAACCTCAATGCAGCCAAGATCGTTGTTGCAGTTATCCCGCTGCTGCTGATCTATCCCCTGCTGCAGCGGTACTTCGTTTCCGGCATTGTGGTGGGCTCGGTTAAGGGCTAATTTATATTCTTTCAGAGCGCTCCGGAGACGGGGCGCTCTATCTGACAAAACAACCACTCAATCACTTTTATTTAGGAGAACGGTATGATTCAAAAGTATCTCTATGGTGTCCCCTTTGACACCGAATCGGTGGTCGCACCAATCCCTGCAAGCCAAGGCGAACCCCCTGTGGGAACGGTCAAAACCAGCGAGTCCGGCTTCTGCTTTGCCTGCCCCCTGGCGGAGGGCGACCGGGTCTACGGCCTGGGCGAAGCCAACCGCGGCATCAACAAGCGGGGCTTTGTCTACGTCAGCGACAATGTGGACGACGGCCTCCACACCGAAAACAAGCAGCGAATGTACGCCGCCCACAACTTCATCGTGATCTCAGGCCAGCAGAATCTGGGGCTGTTCTTCGACTATCCCGCCCGGATTCGGTTTGACATCGGCTTCACCCGCAGGGATTGGCTTGAAGTCACCTGTGAGCGGGCCGACCTGGCCCTTTACGTCATCACCGGCGACAGCGCCTGCGATGTGGTCAAGCAGTTCCGGGCCATCATCGGCCGCAGCTACATCCCGCCCAAATTTGCCTTTGGGTTTAGCCAGAGCCGCTACGGCTACAAGACCCAGGCCGACTTTGAAGAGGTGGTTGCCAAACACCGCCAGGCCCACATTCCCCTGGACATGGTGTACATGGACATCGACTACATGGACCACTACAAGGACTTCACCGTCAACCCGGAGGAGTTCCCCGATTTTTCCGGCTTTGTATCCAAGATGAAAGAGCAGGGCGTCCGGCTGGTGCCCATCATCGACGCCGGCGTCAAGGAGGAAGCAGGCTATTCGGTCTGCGACGAGGGCAAGGAAAAGGGCTACTTCTGCAAGCGGGCCGACGGAACCGATTTTGAGGGAACCGTCTGGCCGGGGTGGAGCTACTTCCCCGACGTGCTGAACCCCGAGGCCCGGGCCTGGTTCGGCAGCCAGTACAAGGCTCTGACCGACTGCGGCATCGAGGGCTTCTGGAACGACATGAACGAGCCCGCCATCTTCTACTCCCGGGAGGGGCTGGCCGAGCGGCTGGATCATCCGCCGGTTCCCCATGAAGACGGCACCATCGATCACTTTGGCCAGGCCATCGGCTGGCTCAATCTGTCCAATGCGCCGGAAGACTACGCCCGCTTTTATCACAAGGTGGACGGCAAAATGGTCCGCCACGACCAGGTCCACAACCTCTACGGCTACAACATGACCCGGGCCGCCTCGGAGGGGCTGGCCAGCATTGCCCCGGGCAAACGGTTTCTGCTGTTCTCCCGGTCTTCCTGCATCGGGATGCACCGGTACGGCGGCGTCTGGACCGGCGACAACCACTCCTGGTGGAGCCACCTGCTGCTGAACCTCAAGATGCTGCCCTCCCTCAATATGTGCGGTTTCCTGTATGTGGGAGCCGACCTGGGTGGCTTCAACGCCGACACCAGCCGGGATCTGCTGCTGCGGTGGCTGGCGCTGGGGGTGTTCACCCCCCTGATGCGCAACCACTCGGGCTGCGACACCCGCCGGCAGGAGTTCTACCAGTTTGAGGGCCCCGAAGACTTCCGCAGCGTCATCGAGACCCGCTACCGGCTGATCCCCTACCTCTACAGCGAATACATGAAGGCAGCGCTGAACGGCGATATGCTGTTCAAGCCCCTGGCCTTCGTCTACCCCGAAGACGAGATCGCCCTTCAGACCGAGGACCAGCTGATGCTGGGCAATGAGGTGATGATTGCCCCGGTCTACACCCAGAACGCCACCGGACGGATGGTGTATCTGCCCGAGGAGATGCTGTTTGTCAAGTTCGGCCCCGAGGGCCGCATCACACAGGAAGTCCTCCCCGCCGGCACCCACTTTGTGAAGGTGGCCCTCAACGAGGTACCCCTGTTCATCCGCAAAGGCGCCTGCATCCCGGTGGCGGACCCCGCCCAGACGGTGGCCGGCATCGACCCCGCCACCATCCGGATGATCGGCTGGCCCGGGGCCAGCTATGACCGCTACGACGACGACGGGGTCACCATCCCCGCAGAATAAGGAGGCATTGCCATGGACCGCAAATGGTGGAAAGAAAGCATCGTATACCAAATCTACCCCAGCAGCTTCCAGGACTCGGACGGGGACGGCATCGGGGACCTGAACGGCATCCGTTCCCGGCTGGATTACCTGAAGGATCTGGGGGTCAATGTGCTGTGGCTGTGCCCCGTCATGGACTCCCCCATGGATGACAACGGCTACGACATCTCCAACTACCGGACCATCAACCCCCGGTTTGGCACCATGGAGGACTTCGACGCCCTGCTGGCCGAGGCCCATCAGCGGGGCATCCGCATTGTGATGGACCTGGTGGTCAACCACACCTCGGACGAGCACCCCTGGTTCATCGAGAGCCGCAAGTCGGTGGATAACCCCTACCGAGACTACTATATCTGGAAGCCGGGCAAAGACGGCCACGAGCCCAACAACTGGGGCGCCAGCTTCGGCGGCTCGGCCTGGAAATACGACCCCCAGACCGATATGTATTACCTGCACCTGTTCTCCCCCAAGCAGCCCGACCTGAACTGGGAGAACCCCAAAGTCCGGGACGAAGTGTTCAACATGATGACCTGGTGGTTTGACAAGGGCATCGACGGGTTCCGGATGGACGTCATCAGTATGATTTCCAAGGACCAGCGCTTTCCGGATGGCGAGAAACACGGACTGTATGGCAATGGCGGTCCCTACTATGTCAATGGGCCCCGCATCCATGAATTTTTGCAGGAGATGAACCGGCGGGTCCTCTCGAAATACGACATTATGACGGTGGGCGAGACCCCCGGCGCCACGGTGGAAAACGCCCCCCAGTATGCGGGGCTGGACGGCAAGGAGCTGAACATGGTCTTCCAATTTGACCACGTCGGCATTGGGGACGGACCCCTGGGCAAGTGGACCACCCAGCGCTACGATTTTATGCAGCTCAAGAAAATTCTCAGTCACTGGCAGACTGGCCTGGACGGCAAAGCCTGGAATAGCCTGTTCTGGGGCAACCACGATCAGCCCCGGGCTGCATCCCGCTGGGGCGATGACTCGCCCCTCTCCGCCAAGATGCTGGCCATCTGCCTGCTGAGCCTGCAGGGCACTCCCTACATCTATGAGGGCGATGAACTGGGGATGACCAACGCCTATTTCAAAGATCTCAGCCAGTACCGGGATATCGAAAGTCTCAACGCCTTCAAGGAGCTGACCGGCGCAGGCTTGATTTCTGCAGACGAAATGATGGAGTGCCTGGCCCTCCGCAGCCGGGACAACGCCCGCACCCCGGTCCAGTGGGACGACTCCCCTAACGCCGGTTTTACCACTGGCACCCCCTGGATTGAGGTCAATCCCAACTATACCGCCATCAACGCCGCCGCCGAGGAAAAAGACCCGGACTCGGTGCTCAACTACTACAAGCAGATGATCACCCTGCGCAAGAGCCATTTGGGACTGATTTACGGCTCCTTCCAGCTTCTGGCCGAGGAGAGCCCCCAGGTCTTTGCCTACCGGCGTACCCTGGCCGAGATCGGCGAGAACTACCTGATCGCTTGCAACTTCTCAGACAAGGACGCGGCCTTCACAATTCCCGCTGATTTTGCGGGGGCCCGGCGCCTGATCGGCAATTATCCTGACACCGCTCCCACCGGCGCTGTGACCCTGCGCCCCTATGAGGCCTTTGTGCTCCAGAAGTAAACCAGGTGATACCCTATGAATGACTTTTTCGACCTGGATGCCCCTCTGTTCCGTTTCTTAACCCGGGTTGCGGATATGGTGATTCTCAGCCTGCTGTGGCTAATAGGAAGTCTGCCGCTGTTTACCTTGGGCATTTCCAGCACAGCCCTCTATTATGCAGTGAACAAGTCCCTAATTGAGGACCGGGGAACGGTCAGCGAGGAATTTTTCCGGGCCTGCCGCCGGAGCTTCCGACAGGCAACTTTGAGCTTTCTTGCTCTGGCAGTGCCGGAGAGCATTCTGCTGGCTGACTGCTTTATGACCCATTACCTCAAGGGGCAACAGGCAGCGACGGGTAATCTCTGGATCATTTTTACGGTGCTGAGTATCTGTGGGCTGGCCTGGATGATCTACAACGCAGCCTATGCGGCAAGATTCGACGACCCGGTCAAAAAGACGGTGTTGCAGTCCGGTGCCATGGCATTGCTCCATTTTGACAAAAGTCTGCTGCTTTTGGTGGTGCTGGCTGCGTTCGGCCTGCTGACAGCATTCTGCCCGCCGCTGATCCTTCTGGCACCTGCCGGATATGCGCTGTTTGCCCGGTGGGTCCTTGAGAAAAAGGTGTTCTATCAATATCTTCCCGATATAGACGATGGCATAGACAAGGAGAATAAAGACTGTTCCCATCAGGATTGACCTTTCCTCCAATTTGACCATTCTTTTCTACCAAAGGCAGGGGGCCAAAAGTTGTATACCGGGCAGCTCACCCTGTGGTGCCCATTTCCTTCATTTGCTCTACCGCTTCCTGCTGCACCAGCAGCCCAGCTGAGAAGCCAATCTTGAAGTGGCACTCATTCTCCTCGCACTGGGCGATGGAAGCCTGATCCTGGAGTTCTTCTACTAGGTCCCGTTGGCTGCTTTGGGCCGTTTCCACAGCCTCAGCTTGTGGGCAATGTTCCAGGTATCCTGATCCACAATGGCCTCGCTCGTCGGCAGTGGCAGCCCGGCGCTGCTTGGTCTTGAAGTTCTCACAGATATCCTGCCGTGGCAAACAAACAAGATCTTCTTCATCTTACTCTCCCAGCACCTCGCCCAGTGCCAGAACAGCGTTGCGAACGCACTCCGGGCACGGGCACAGCGGTGCGCCGTTCTCTATCCCCTTCAGATCCTTGCAGATGGTAGCACCGCACTTTCCCTGAAAGTTTTGCAGCAGTTCCTTGGAAATGCGGGGTGTGCCCTTGCCGTCGGTGACGATGCCCGCCACCATCACAGCGCCGATCAGTGCGCCGCAGGTGCTCTCCATGCAGCCCATGCCGGCGGCATAGCCTGCACCCAGCTTCATCAGGGTGTCGGCATCCACCGGCAGCTTGTCCTCAAATGCCTTCAGCACCGCCTGTGCACAGTTGCACTGTCCAGTAGCTTTCCATGCGGCAGCCTGTGCCGCCCGTTCTTCGATGTTCATTTTACAGTCCTCTTTCTTTGATGAATCGTAGTTTATTCGACATTATCATAAAATTCCTGTAACACTGTTGCCAATTCCTCCGGAGATTCTATGTTTGCTTCATGACCTGCTTTCAGAAGTTCATGGAAGTGGGAATCGCTCAAATAACTGGCAAGTTCCTTTGCGGCTTTTTTGTTTGCGTTGTCCTTTTCCCCACAAACGATCAATGCCGGACAGGACACCTTACATAATGAATCCCTGAAATCCAATTCCGTCATCGTACCGCACAAGCTGATCACATCAGCTTTTTTGAGGCCAAATTGCTTGAACATTGTATTCGGCATAAAGCGAAACAGCATATTCTGGAACTTCAATAGCTTTTCAGGCATTTTATATTGTGCTGCAATTAGCACCAGTGCCTTTACTTTATTCGGATGGTCTATCGCATAATTAAGTGCCAGAACAGCACCCAAGGAAAGCCCGCACAAGACGATTTCATCATGTTCCTTATCACACTCTCCTGAAAATGCAGCATACAGTTCCCCATAAGTGGCCGCTTTGTCCTCCAGCATCTCTGCCAAACTCAAGCAGACGCTGCTGTCCGAGACCTTCGTTTCTTTTATTACTCTGTCCCAACTGTCTGGTTTTTGTCCCAACCCATGCAAGTATAAAAACTTCATCTAATTTCTACTCTCCTTCACACGTCCTGCTGCTTTCTTTCCAGTGCTTCAAAGTGATACCGGGGCTTTCCCCTGCTCTTTTTGCCGTACTCGATGGCTTCTTTGGGGCAGTAGCAGATGCACGCCATGCAGTGGGTGCAGTTTTTTCCCCAGACCGGCCTGCCGCTTTCCAGATGGATGTTGTTCAGAGGGCACAACTCCACGCACTTACCGCAGCCGATACAGGCATCCGTTGCCCGAAAGGCATCCGCTTTTACAAAGAAGCGATAGAACACCGGGTTTACCGGGCCGCTCATAAAGCGGTCATAGAGGTTGTCTCTTGGCGGGGGAAATTCCTGCCCGGCTCTGAGCTGGGTCAGCACCTTCTGAAGTGCAGGCTCTGCCTGCTCCACGATACTCCGGGCCTGCTCCTTCCGGGGCGCATTGAACATGGCAATGTAGTTTTCCGGCATGATGATCTGAGCCGTGCCCATATACTGCAGCTGCTTTTGCGCCGCAAGCTGCCGGTTGTATTTTGCCGCATTGCCGATCTCGCTGCCGCAGTCCATCACAAACCAGATGCGCTCTGCCCCGGTCAGCGCGGT
>OHRH01000570.1_pt1 | contig 25746 bp, 20 predicted proteins | sample 1578391 | NCBI WGS metagenome assembly OHRH01 (sample SAMEA3879599, study PRJEB24766) | human gut metagenome | biome: human-associated habitat; feature: feces | place: USA | collected 1985/1987 | reverse complement strand
CGCTTCCCCGGGACCATTTACCACGCAGCCCATAACCGCCACTTTGATGTCCTTCTTGATGGAAGCACAACGCTTTTCCACTTCATTTGCAATGGAAATCAAGTCAATCTGTGTTCTGCCGCAAGTAGGACAGGAAATCAGTTCAATGCCAAATTTCCGCAGACCCAGACATTTCAGAATTTCTTTGGCTGCCCGGACTTCTTCCACAGGGTCACCAGTTAAAGATACACGGATGGTATCGCCAATGCCCATAGCCAAAATAGCACCAATACCTACTGCGGATTTAATGGTACCAATATAAACAGTTCCCGCTTCTGTAATACCCACATGGATGGGATAAGGAATGCTTTCGGACAGAATACGATAAGCTTCCAGAGAGAAAGGCACATCAGAAGCCTTAATGGAAACCACAATGTCATGGAAATCATATTTTTCCAGAATTTTTACATGTTTCAGGGCACTTTCTACCAAGCCCTGAGGGGTGACGCCGCCATATTTTTCTACCAGCTCTTTTTCCAGAGAACCACTGTTTACGCCAATACGGATGGGGATATGTTTTTCTTTCGCCATCTCCACCACCTGACGGATACGGTCTTCATCGCCGATATTGCCGGGGTTGATACGAACTTTATCAATGCCCAGTTCCATCACACGCAGTGCCAGACGATAATCAAAGTGGATATCTGCTACCAGAGGAATATGAATCTGTTTTTTGATTTCACCAATGGCATCTGCCGCTTTCATATCAGGCACTGCTACACGCACCAGTTCACAGCCTGCTGCTTCCAGGGCATGAATCTGCGCCACAGTAGCTGCCACATCTCTGGTATCTGTATTACACATGGACTGGATGACAACAGGATTGCCGCCGCCCAATTTCAAATTGCCAACCTGTACGGTTCTTGTTTCCGTTCTTTGCATATCTGCACTCCCTTTTATGTATTCAAATCAATATTTCGCTATGATATAGTATAGCACAATCCGAAAAAACAGACCACACAAAACCAGCCAAAACAACAGCCTTCCCCTTGTGCAAAAAAGCCGAATGCACAAAAAAAAGGAACAGGAAAAATTTCCTGCTCCTTTTTATAAGGTATTAGAATGTTTTTCGTCGGCTTACATGTAACCGCCCATACCGCCACCCATGCCAGCATCAGGCATAGCAGGTGCTTTGGAAGGCAGTTCTGCAACGACTGCTTCTGTTGTCAGGAATGTGGAAGCAACGGAAGTTGCGTTCTGCAGAGCGCTTCTGGTTACCTTTGCAGGATCCAGGATACCAGCCTGAATCATATCTACATACTGTTCCTTGTATGCGTCAAATCCTACGCCAACTTCTGCTTCGCGGACTTTATTGATAATGACAGAGCCTTCCAGACCTGCATTTGCCGCAATATGGAACAACGGAGCTTCCAGAGCCTTTAAGATAATCTTAGCGCCTGTTCTCTCATCGCCTTCCAGAGTATCTAACATACCCTTTACAGCCTCTGCTGCGTGTACATATGCAGATCCGCCGCCTGCGATAATACCTTCTTCTACTGCCGCTCTGGTTGCTGCCAAAGCGTCTTCCATACGGAGTTTTGCTTCCTTCATCTCGGTCTCAGTAGCAGCGCCTACGCGGATAACTGCCACACCGCCTGCTAATTTAGCCAGTCTCTCCTGTAATTTCTCTCTGTCGAAATCAGAAGTGGTCTCTTCAATCTGAGCGCGAATCTGGGCAACTCTTGCAGAGATTTCGCTCTTATCGCCGCAGCCGTCTACGATAACGGTATTTTCTTTCTGAACCTTAACGGATTTTGCACGTCCTAACTGATCCATGGTAGTTTCCTTTAAGTCTAATCCTAATTCATCGGAAATTACCTGGCCGCCGGTTAAAATTGCAATGTCCTTTAACATTTCTTTTCTTCTGTCGCCGTATCCAGGAGCCTTTACTGCAACTACATTGAAGGTACCGCGCAGCTTATTTACGATTAAGGTAGTAAGAGCCTCGCCCTCAACGTCCTCGGCAATAATTAACAGTCTGGAACCAGTCTTTACAATCTGCTCCAACAGAGGAAGAATATCCTGGATATTGGAAATCTTCTTATCGGTAATCAGGATGTATGGATCGTCTAAGTTTGCTTCCATCTTATCCATGTCGGTGCACATATATGCGGAAACATAACCACGGTCAAACTGCATACCTTCTACTAAATCCAGTTCGGTCTTCATGGTCTTGGACTCTTCAATGGTAATAACGCCGTCTTTGGAGACCTTTTCCATAGCGTCTGCTACTAAATCGCCTACTGCATCGTCAGAAGCGGAAATTGCTGCTACTCTGGCAATCTGCTCTTTGCCTTCGATTGGCTTGCTCATTTTAGCGATTTCTTCTACAACTGCCTCGCAGGCTTTCTTCATACCCTTTCTTAAAACGATTGGGTTCGCGCCTGCCGCCAGGTTCTTCATGCCCTCGTTGATCATTGCCTGTGCCAGAACCGTTGCGGTAGTAGTACCGTCGCCAGCTACATCATTGGTCTTGGTAGCAACTTCCTTTACCAGCTGTGCGCCCATGTTCTCAAATGCGTTTTCCAGTTCGATTTCCTTTGCAATGGTAACGCCGTCGTTGGTAATCAATGGAGCTCCAAAGGATTTATCCAAAACTACATTGCGTCCTTTCGGTCCTAATGTTACGCGAACAGTATCTGCTAACTGGTTTACACCAGCCTCTAATGCTTTTCTGGCTTCTACGCCGTATTTAATTTCCTTTGCCATGGTTCCTCAACCTCCAAATCAGATAATTTAATAGGATTACTGGATTACTGCTAAAATATCGCTCTGCTTTACAATTACGTACTTCTCGTCGTCAACCTCTACGTCGGTTCCGGAGTATTTGGAATAAATAACCTGATCTCCGGCCTTTACCTGCATGGTAATCTCTTTGCCGTCTACTACTCCGCCTGGGCCAACTGCGATAACTTCAGCCTGCTGTGGCTTCTCCTTTGCCTGTCCTGGTAATACGATGCCGGATTTGGTTGTCTCTTCAGCCACTAACTGTTTTAATACAACTCTGTCAAATAATGGTACTAACTTCATTACAAAAATCCTCCTTTATATCAATCTGCTTTTCATTTCTCTTTCTGGTAAAGTTATAGCACTCATTATTAGCACTGTCAAGTGTCGAGTGCTAATAAATTTGTTAAAAATTTATGAAGTCTGTATCCAGCAGCCGGATACGGATACAAGCTCCTGGCTATTATATGCTGCCAGCCGTCTGGAAATTCCGCCGCGAATGCAAAATTTCCTTGATTTATCCCTTTTCTTTTTTCCCAATCCGTATTACAATAGCAGATAATAAAAAGTTTTATGTTCAAAGTAAAGATTGAAAGGAGCTAATTTTATGAGCAGGAATCATTTCGGAAAGGTATTGGCATTTGTTGCCGGAGCCGGAGCTGCCGCCGCAGGCATTGCCTATTTTGCCAGATACAAATCTTTCCATAAAGCATTAGAACGGGATTTCCACGATTTCGAGGATGAAGATTTCGAAGACGACGATTTTGAAAACGAAGACTTTGAGGAAGAAGACGTCTTTGAAAAAGAGGAAAAGCCGGTGGATTTAAACAATCCTTCCCAGCGCAACTACGTTTCCCTTTCTTCCAGCAAAGACGAATTTAAGACTGCTGCAAAGGATGTAAAAGAATCTGTAGAAGAAGCTGCAAACGCTGCTAAAGACGTTTTAAAAGACACGGCCGCTATCTTAAAGGATACAGCCCACGATGCGGTCAGCGCCGCCGTTGACACTGCGCATATCGCTTCTGCCGCAGTAAAAGACACCTTTGACTCTTATCGGGATAAATATGCAGAAACCGACATCTACAGCGATAAAGAAGCCGCTTCCCAGATTACGGAAGCTGCAGACGCTTTTGCCGAACAGTTAAACAAGGCTGCTTCCGAGAAACCGGAAGAGGGCCAGAAGACAGAGCAGCCAGAAGAAGGCGTCCATGTAGAAGAAATAACGGAATAGACCAATCAATCTCTGGTTACATGGAAGATAAAAAAGGAGAGAACCGGCTCATACGGATATGAGACGTGTCTCTCCTTTTTTATGTCTGGCAAAGCTATTAAAACTTTCTCCATGTATCTCTTGTAAATAATAGAAGCAGCGGGAACAGCTCCAGCCGGCCTGCCAGCATATCAAATACCAATACCAGCTTGGCCCCATTTGAAAAGATAGAAAAGTTAGCCGACGGGCCTACTAATTCCAGTCCTGGACCAATGTTGTTTAACGTGGCTGCAACAGCCGTAAATTGGTTACCAGATCCAGGTTGTCAAATGCCAGCAGCAAAATCGAAAATGCAAAAATCATCACATAGGTAATCATAAATACATTGGTGGAGCGCACGACTTCATGTTCGATGCTTTTCCCGTCCATTTTGATCTTTTTTACACTCTTTGGATGGGCAAACTGCAGCAGTTCTTTTCTTACCGTCTTGATTAAAATCAGGAACCGAGACACCTTGATGCCGCCTCCGGTACTGCCTGCGCAGGCGCCTACAAACATCAGCATAACCAGGATTGTCCTGGATACCTGCGGCCACAGGTCAAAGTTGGCCGTCGCATATCCGGTGGTTGTAATAATGGATGCAACCTGGAACGCCGCCTGCTGGAAGGCAACGGCGACATTTTCATACAGATGCCAGATATTGGCCGTAATAACCAGGATTGCCGCACCGATAATCAGCAGATACCCTTTGACTTCTTCAATCTGGAATGCCTGCTTTGCCTTTCCCATCAGGATAAAAAAGTATGCGTTAAAGTTGATGCCAAATAAAATCATAAAAATCGTAATTACGACCTGATGGTATACTGTGTAACTGGCAACGCTGTCGTTGCGGATGCCAAATCCTCCGGTTCCGGCTGTACCGAATGACAGGGTCAGAGCGTCAAACAGCGGCATTTTCCCAATAAGCAGCAGCACGATTTCCAGAATCGTCATGCCAATATAGATTCCATACAGAATCTTTGCTGTGGAACGCACTTTGGGCACCAAACGGCTGACAGACGGTCCAGGGCTTTCTGCCTTCATAATGTTCATATGGAAACCGCCGGTCATAGGAAGAAGGGTTAAAAGAAATACCAGTACTCCCATACCGCCAATCCAGTGAGTAAAACTCCTCCAGAACAAAATACTTTTTGGAAGTTCTTCTACTGACGGCAGAATGCTGGCTCCTGTGGTGGTAAATCCGGAAACCGTCTCAAACAAGGCGTCCACAGGGTTTGTGATGCATCCGCTGAATAAAAAGGGAAGTCCTCCCATAATACTCAGGGCGATCCAGCTTAATGCAACGCTGACAAATCCTTCTCTGGTAAAAAACACCTGACTGACCGGCTTTTTCCACGTTAAAACCCGTCCCACAACCAGACAGATTGCAATGGTTGCCACAAAAGACCAGAGCGCCGTCTCCTGATAGAGAACTGCAACCACGGCAGACGGCGCCATAAGAGCTGCCTCCAAAATCAGCGTCCAGCCAATGATACTTTTAATAATTCCATAATTCATGGCCTATACCTGTTTTCTGAGAATATCGTTGATATCCTGAAGACCTTTCTCTGTTGTTACAATGATTACCGTATCTCCCACCTGAATTTGATCGTGTCCCCTTGGAATAATAATGCGGCCATTATGATTAATGCAGGCCACTAGAAGATTCTTTTTTAAGGCCAGATCCATCAGGGGCACGCCTACCACAGGGCCGTCCTCCCGAATGGAAAATTCCAGGGCCTCCGCCTGATTATCCAGAATCTGATACAAGGTCTCTACGTTGCTTCCGATGGAATTCTGCATCGCCCTGACATACTGGAGAATGTAATCTGCTGTAATGTATTTTGGATAAATGACGCTGCCCAAATCCAGTTTTTCAATAATATTGTCAAACGCAAACCGATTTACTTTCGTAATCAGTTTTGCATGGCTCTGATCCTTTGCATAAAGGGCCAGGAAAATGTTTTCCTCGTCAATATTGGTCAGCGTAATAAAAGCTTCTGCAGCCTCAAGGCCAGACTGGAGAAGAAGCTTTTTGTCCGTTCCGTCTCCGTTAATAATCACTGCCTCCGGAAGAAGTTCGCTTAATTCTTCGCAGCGCTTTGCATCCTTTTCTACAATGCGGACTCTGATTTTCATGCTTAAAAGCTGTTTTGCAAGGTAATATCCCAGAGTACCTCCGCCTACAATCAGGGCATTTTTTACCTGATTGGTTCCCAGTCCGATTTTCTTAAAAAACGCCGCTGAGTTTGTCGGAGACGCGACAATGGAAACCAGGTCATTGTCTTTCAGGATAAAATCACCTCCTGGAATCGTAACTTCTCCATCCCTCTCTACGCCGCAGATCAGAATGTCGCACTTAAACTTATCAGCAAGGCCGGAAACTGCAAGGCCGTCCATGTCAAATTCTGGTTTTACCTTAAACTTCAGCAGTTCTACTCTGCCTTTGGCAAACGTATCAATCTGGATCGCAGATGGAAACCGCAGAAGTCTTGCCATCTCGGTTGCAGTAGCAAGTTCTGGATTCAGGCTCATAGAAACGCCCAGACGCTCTTTAATAAAGTTAATCTCTTCACTGTAAATTGGATTGCGCACACGGGCAACCGTCTCGCACTTGCTTACCTTTTTTGCAATCAGACAGCATAAAAGATTCAGCTCGTCCGAATTGGTAATCGCAATCAGCATATCGGCATCTTCTACGCCTGCTTCCTTCTGCACTCCGATACTGGCTCCATTGCCTACCAGCGTCATCGCATCGATTTCTTCTGTCACTTCCTGAAGCTTTTCTGCATTTGTGTCTACCAGCACAATATCATGCTGTTCTTCACTCAGCTGCTGGGCCAGTGTTCTTCCTACTTTCCCGCATCCGATGATAATAATTTTCATAATGTCCTCCAAAACAAGTTCTTATCTCCACTTTTCATTATACCATCTTAATGTCTTTTGGGAATAGCAAATTTTTATCTTTTACAGTTCTTTTACCAGTCTGAAGGATTTTTCTGCAAAAAGCAAAAACAGACGCAGCCCATTTTACTGGCTGCGCCTGTCTAAGTCAAATTGATTACTGGAGACTTTCTGTTCCGTAAATCTCGATCTGGGTTAAGGCTGGGAATGGAGACGGATCATCCGCCTTAATCAGCTGTCCTAACTTTACCCAGGTAATGCCTTTCTTCTCAATCGCAAAGGTGTGGCATTCTACGCTCTTTTCCATATCGACCACCTGGCTGGTGCCGTCCGAGAACGTTAAGGTTGCTTTTACCCACCAGTTATCATGAGGGAAATCTGCTCTTGTGTAAAGTACAATGGTATCAAAATCAACTGGACGTCCAAACTCCAATGTCATTTCTGCATCATCCTGCCGGTTAATTCCCCAGGATTCATACGGCCAGTTTCCATGGCTTAAATTTGCCACCACGCCGTCAATGGCATTGCGCGCTGCAAATACTGCTTCGCCTCTGGTTTCTACATTGGCGCTGGCATGGGGATAGCATCCTGGATCGCCATGCTGATCCATGACATTTTTGGCCAGGTTCTTGTAGGAATTAATTTCCCAGATTTTTGCCGGACGCAAACTTAGGTAATGGCGTTCTCCGCTAAAGGATTTCTGGTTGTAGGAAGTCTTTTTTTCTTCAAAAGGCACATCATAAAGAACCTCTTCTTTGGTCACGTACACAAAAGACTCGTCCATCGTATCGTCAATCCGAACTACATAAAATGCATTGGTCTTGGGGAAGGTGCATACAATCTGATCTCCTGGTTCATATTCGCCCTCCCAGGCAAAAATTACTTCTCCGGTTTTCAGGGCTTTTGCTTCTGCCTTAATCACACCGTCCTTATTTCTTACTGCAATTGCTGCTTCCATGCAAAGTTCCTCCTAGTTTTATAATACCTCTATTGTACACTACGAACGTTCCTGTGCCAATAGACAATTTACCATTTTATTGTCATTTTTTGCGCTTTAGGAGGGAAATCCACCTATGTCAGCCAGGATCAGCCCTTTACTCCGGTTGCTGCAATTCCTTCTACAAAGTACTTCTGCAGCGCCAGGAATACGACCAGAACAGGGATTAAAGACAGTACGGAAGCTGCCATAATCAGACCGTATTCGGAAGAATTCTGACCGATAAACATACGCAGACCAATCTGCAGGGTCTTCTTGGACTCGGTCTTTAAGTAGATCAATGGTCCTAAGAAGTCGTTCCAGGTGTTTACAAAGGTAAAAATCGTCAGGGTAGACAAAGCAGGTTTTGCAAGCGGAAGCATAATCTTTCCATAAATCTGGTACTCACTCATACCGTCGATTCTTGCTGCCTCGCACAGTTCGTCCGGAATTCCCTGATAGAACTGACGCATCATAAATACGCCGAATGCAGAGAATGCCTGGAGACAGATGATTGCCAGATGGGTATCGTTTAATCCAAAAGACCGCATCATCATAAACTGAGGAACCATGTATACCTGCCATGGTACTGCAATCGTAGCTACATACGCTAAAAACAGCGCGTTTTTATAACGGAAGTTTAATTTTGCAAATGCGTAAGCCGCAAAGCTGCTGGTAAAAAGCTGGAGCAGCGTTACAATGACTGTCAGTTTGGCTGTGTTTACTACAAATTTTGCCAGCGGGATCTTCGTCCAGATTTTAATGTAGTTTTCCCACTGGGGATTTTCAGGAATCCACTGAATCGGTACGATAAATACGTCTTTATCCAGCTTTAGGGAAGAAGACAGCATCCATGCAAAAGGTACAAGCATCAAAAGGGAAATGAAGATCAGTACCGCATAGAGGATTACCTTGGTAACTTTTTCGTGTTGGCGTTTTCCTTTCATCATTTTCCCTCCTTAGTTTGCGTATTTCTTTTCGCCTCTGAACTGGATGATGGTAACAACCAGAACCAGAAGGAACAGAACCATCGCCACGGCGCTTGCATATCCCAGGTTCCAGTTCCGGAACGCTTCTTCGTAGATATGGTAAACCAGTACAATGGCTGATTCATTGATTACGCCGTTGGATCCGCCTGCCAGCATATATACGATGTCGTATACCTTGAAGCAGTTAATCGTAAGGATAATGGTAACAAAAAACGTGGTCGGCTGCAGCTGAGGCCAGGTAATGTAGCGGAATTTCTGCCACGCTCCTGCGCCGTCTAAGCTGGCTGCTTCATAAAGTTCTGCATTAATACCCTGAAGTCCTGCCAGATAAATTACCATGTAATAGCCCATATTTTTCCATACGCTGAATAAAACAATGGTAAACATAACCCAGTCCGGACTTGCCGCCCATTTTGGCAGGTCTTTAGCCGCTACATGGAATACTTTGTACAGCAGCATATTGACCGGACCGCTCTTTGCAGGGGAAAACAGCATATTCCATACTGCCGCTACCGCTACTAAGGATGCAACGTATGGGAAGAAACTGACGGTACGGAAGAAATTTCTTCCCTTTATGTTCTGGTTTAACGCTACCGCCAGACCGATGGCTGCAACCAGTGTCAGCGGAACCGTTGCAATACAGTAAACAATGGTGTTTTTAAATGCTGCAATAAATCGGGTGTTGCCAATCATCGCCATAAAGTTATCTAACGCCGCAAACTCAATCGGGGAGTTTCCGTCCCATTTTAAGAATGCCAGGACAAATGCAAAGATAACCGGACCTAATGTAAATACTGCAAAACCAATAAAGTTAGGAGCAATAAAGGAGTACGCAATCAAGTCCCTCTTCTGCTGTCTGGTCATCCGCTCTCCTGTTTTTACCTGTTTGATTTTTTCTTCTACGGTAACAATTTTGGAAATTAATTTCTGCCGTTTCCTGGAATCTGTTGTAGCCTCTAATTGGGCTTCTAACTCAGCAAGCTTTGGGGTAAGCTTGGCCAGTTTTGCTTCCACAACAGCCGGATCTGCTTTTCTTGGTTGTGCTGCCATACCCTTCCTCCTATTTCTTCAGTGTTGAATGGTCCCTTCATGTAAGGAAGCGGACCATGTAAGTCCGCTTCCTGCTCATTTCGTGTGGGGTTTTAACAAGTAAATTGATTTTATTCAGCCAGAAGCGCGCCAATTTTCTCGTTCATCTGAGCGATGCCTTCGTCAATGGTAATGCTTTCTGTCATAATTCCGTCATGTGCTTCGTTTAAAATGGTTTCCATCTCTGCGCTCTTTGCGTGTACTGGCATCTCCAGGTACAGATTAGCAGTCTGAAGAGCTTCCTTGCTGGTCTCGTCTGCTGGGAATCCGTCTACAGATGCTACCAGTTCTGCAATCTCGCTGTTCATGGTTGCAGGAATAGAACCAGTAGAAGCGATGATCTCAGCGCCCTCTTCGCCGGTTACAAATTTTACAAACTCCCAAGCTAAATCCCTATGAGGAGCAGAAGTCGGGATTGCTAAAGAAGTAATGGTTGCTAAAGTAGAACCTGGCTCTACGCCTTCTGCATGAGGATATTTTGCAATACCCCAGTTGGTGCAGTCGGTATACTCGCCGGCTTTAATCTTATCAATCAGGGTTGGGATAAACCAGGAACCCATGTTCATCATTGCTACGTTGCCCTGGGAGAATGCGCCAGAGTAATGAAGGCTGGAGGTCTTTAAAGTTGCATAGTCCTGGCATACGCCGTCCTGCTGCTGCTTTAATACCATCTCATAGTATGGTTTTGTAAAGTCATAGTTTCCGCCTACGATAGAGTTCTTGCCATCCAGGATACCAAACAGCTGAACTGCACTTCTCCAGGTGTGATAATGAGCGCCGTAAACTTCCTGTCCTGGCTCGGTGTTGGTTACTTTTCTTGCCAGTTCGTCATACTGCTCAAAGGTCATGTCGTTGGACGGATACTCAACTCCTGCTGCATCAAAGATGTCCTTGTTGTAGAACAGTACCCAGAAGTCGCTTCTAAATGGCAGTTCGTACAATTTTCCGTCTACGGTTACCTGATCGGTAATTCCGCCGTAAGCGCTTAAATCAATACCGTCTTTTGCAATCAGATCATCCAGCGGCTCTAATACGCCCTTATTTACCAGAGTTGCATATCCAGGAACGTCCTTAATACATACAACGTCAAAGTCAGAACCGGAACCAGTTAACTCTGTTGCTAATACGGTCTGGTAATCAGAAGATCCCAGGTCTACCATCTCAACCGTTACACCAGGATGGGAAGCTTCGAATGCTTCGATTAACGGCTCATAATAGGTGGTCAGGCTGATGTCCCATACAGACCATTTTAATGTTACATTTTCTCCAGACTCTGCTGCCTGGGCAGTGGTTTCTGCTTCTTCTGTTTTTTCTGCGGCAGTCGTATCTGCTGCAGTAGTTGCTGCTGCAGTGGTTGCATCTGCATCTGAGCTTCCGCATCCAGCTAAGCTGACTGCTGCTAAAGATGCTGCCAGTGTAAGGCTTACAAATCTTTTCTTCATGTTACGTTCCTCCTTGTTTCTTTGTTGCTTTTTGTTTTCGTTATCAACTATGGCTTTATTATATCTGTAAAAATGGTATTTCTGAATGGAATATTGTTTAGAAAAGATTCACTATTCTAATTCTTTTTTCTCACTTTCTTTGCACAAAAATGTAATTTTCTACGATGAGCCAGTAAATTTTTAAGATTTTTAAGATATTTCTTTTCTATTATTTTCAAAAATCAAGAAAAACGCTATAATAGATGGCAGATAAATTTCAGTTATATAATAATAGGAAGTTTTAGGAGTTTCCCATGAAAATACCGAAGATACCATTCCCGAAAACCATCCGGAACCAGCTGATGGCCGCTGCAGCAGGCTTTACCCTGCTGATTTCTCTTATAACGCTGACTATCTATTTTTCTGTATTCCAGTCTTTTTTGCGGAAAAATCAGATTCAGTCCTCTGAATTTAATCTGCAGTTAGTGACTACCCGCGTCGCTTCTGATATGGCAGATATTATTTATTTCAGCAAATGGACCTGTTCCAACAGCGAGGTTTTAAACTATCTGGAGAAAATGGATTCTGCATCTGCACTTTCTCCTTCTTCCAGCGCAGAAACTGAGAATCTCCGTTCTCTGGCTTTAAATTCCTTTGACCGTTTTAAAGAAGAGTATCAGAACACGCTGCCCAATGACTACATTACCCATGCCCTGATTTCTACCAACAGCCGGAAACATTTTCTCCATATTTTAGGGCCGTCTGAATCCAGCAGAACCAATGCTTCAGAGCTTATCTGGCAGGCTCCTTATTTTGAATCCCTGCTTCAGGCCTCTGATTTTAAGTGGATTGGATTGCAAGACGACTTATTTTTTAAGGTAAATCCCCCTAAGGTCATTCCCATTATCCGTCCTATTTATAATGAATATAATTCGGATATTATCGGGTGGTCTTATTTAAGCATCAGTGAAAAGCTTTTTACGGATTACCTGTCCTCCTATCCGATTGGAGAAGACGGAATCCTGTTTTTTACCATGGGGGATGTTACATACTGTTTAAAAGACGGGCATTTTGAACTCTCCGAGCCCATATACACTCCCGTAGAAAAACTGGATTCCTATTCTTTAAATAATACTACCAGAGTCCAGACCGTAAGAATGGCCGATAACAGCAAACGGACCATGATTACCATTCCCGTCGAAGGCGTAACGGGATGGTCGTTTTCCCAGATTCTGTCGGAACAGCAGTTTACCCAGCAGCAGAGCTTCTACTATCTGCTGATTGCCGGAATCTGCCTGGTAATTTTCTGTCTTGGCATTCTGTTAATGGTTCTTTTAAACCGGATTATCAACGTGCCGGTAAAAGCAATCCGGACGAAAATTGATGCAGTTTCCCATGGCGATTTTTCCAGAGATCCGTCCATTGAGTGGGATCACGAACTGGGCGACATCGGAAAAGGAATCAATTCCCTTTCTACCAGCATCGTGACTCTGATGAATAAACGGATTGAAGATGAAAATCACAAAAAAGATTTGGAATACCAGATTCTGCAAAGCCAGATTAATCCTCATTTTCTCTATAATACCCTGAACTCAATTAAGTGGATGGCAACCATCCAGGGAGCAGCGGGAATTGCCGAAATGACAACGGCTCTGGCAAGGCTGATGAAAAATGTATCGAAAGGTACCAATCTTCCCATTACTCTGAGGGAAGAACTGGAACTGGTAAATGACTATTTTCTCATTCTTCAATACCGGTACGGCGGAAGTATTGCACTGGAATGCAAGGTTGCCAGTGAAGATTTATATTCCTGTCTGATTCATCGGTTTACGCTTCAGCCTATTATTGAGAATTCTTTATTCCATGGGATTGAGCCTAAGGGACAGGCTGGTACCATTACAGTAACTGCCGTATCAAAGGAATCGGATTTTGGGAAAATACTGGAAATCTGCGTAAAAGACGACGGCGTCGGTATGTCTCCTGAAACCATCCAGAAAGTATTAAACGGAGAAGATTCTGCCAGCACAGACTTTTTCCGTCATGTGGGAATCCATAATGTCAATCAGAGGATTCAGTATGCATATGGAGAACGCTACGGCATTTCCATTACCAGCGAAGTAGGGGTATATACTGCTATTACCATTACCATTCCTTATGAATTAGCAGAAACGGGAGGAAATTTATGATAAAACTTTTAATTGTCGATGACGAACCATTAGTCCAGATTGGCATCAAATCCATGTTAAACTGGGCGGATTATGGGATTGAAATATGCGGGACTGCCGCAAATGGAAAGGCAGCTCTGTCCATGATTGAGGATCTTGGACCGGAACTGGTTATTACAGATATTAAAATGCCGATTATGAACGGTCTGGATCTGGTAAAACAATGCAGGGAGCAGTTTGGTTCCATTCCGGTTTTTATCGTTCTTACCAGCTATGAAGAATTCCAACTGGTGCGCACTGCTCTTTCCTATCAGGTCGCCGATTATTTAGTAAAGCTGGAACTGGATCCGTCTTCTTTAGCAGAATCCATTACCAGAGCCTTAAAACGTCTGGAAGAGAAAAAAGCCAGCGAGGCTTACAAAGCCGCAGGAGGACGTCCTTTGCTCCAGAGCTATCAGGACAAATTTTTCATGCGGCTTCTTCACAACCTGTTTGACAGCGAAGAACAATTTCTTTTGCAGGTCGCTGATTTAAAACTAAATTTTTCCGATTCCTGCTATTTTGCCGCTCATTGCGAAATCCATGAATCAGCCCACTCCCAGATGAACCACTCTCAGTTGATGAACTTATACTCCAGCAGTCTGCAGATGATTCGGGAAATCCTTTCCCGTTATTTGTCCTGCTATGTGGTTTCCCTGGATTTAAAGCACTTTGCCTTAATTTTCCACTTTCCTTCTATAGAAGAAGCCGACTGGACCCAGATTTCCAATGCGTTAGACAATGCCTGTACTATGCTTCACAATTATTTCAGCGTCTGGCTCTCTGCAGGAATCGGTTCCCCAGTGGATCAGCCCCTGCTGATTTCCCGCTCCTATCAGGAGTCCAGACAGGCGTCTGCAAAGACGACCCAGGAAACTCCCATCGCATTTTTCCAGGAAATCGAAGAGGACAAAGACGCCTTCCGCAATTACTTCAATATGTCTGTTTTTAAAGGATCTATTAAACAGGCTTTTGAAGAATTTGATACGGATGTCTTAGAAACCACGATTAACGAAATGTGCCAGCTCTTTTCTTCCAGTTCCTGCCGGCTTTTGCAGGCCGTCGATGGAGCCTGCAACATTCTCTATCTGGCCATTTCCCTTCTGCCGGATGGAGAAGATACCGTGGCTGAAATTTTTAAAGATGTTCCAGACGGTTACCGTTCTATTTATCAGGCAGCTACTCCCCATCAGGTAATAGAGTGGCTGGAGATTTTAAAAGAGGGCCTGTGCCGCGTCCTTCAGTCGAAACGGAAATCTTATAAAGACAATGTTATTACCAACATTCAGAAATACATCGAAGTCCATATAGAAGACCGGCTTCTTTTAAACGAGGTCGCCGGAGTATTCGGGTTAAGTCCCAATTATTTAAGTTCCCTGTTTAAGAAAACCTGCAACATCGGTTTTACGGAATATGTTACCCAAAAGAAAATCAGCCTGGCCAAAAACCTGCTTCTGGAAGAAAACTTAAAGATTTATGAAGTAGCGGACCGGCTTGGATTTGAAAGTGCTTTTTATTTCAGCAAGGTATTTAAAAAAGTAGAGGGAATCTCACCCAGAGAGTTTATACAGCATCATACAGAGGAGGATTTATAATGTTTTCCCAACTTTTACAAAACTGGACCATGAATCATCATAACCAACCGGAGTTTCTTGATTTCCGGCCTTATCCCCAGGCGTCTGACCGCAATGCCTGGGAAACCCTTCCCGCGTCTGTCAGGGAGCGCCTCATTAAAGCCGGAGAAGCGTTTCTCCATTACCAGTATCCGCAGCTTCTGGCAACAGATTTTATGGATTTTTGCCGCACTGGCAATCGCGAACGGTATCAGGAACGGCTTTTCAACCGCCGTCTGGCCTTAAATGCTCTGGTTCTGGCAGAATGCGCAGAACATCAGGGACGGTTTATGGACGATATTATCAATGGTTTTTTCTGCATTTGTGAAGAAACTGCCTGGCAGCTTCCTGCCCACAACTCCTATATACGGGATACTCCCCAGTTGATTCTTCCCGATGTCAACCGTCCTGTAGTCGACCTGTTTGCAGCGGAAACCGGCGCCATTCTTTCTACTGCCGCTTATCTTCTGCAGGAAGAATTAAATCTGGTAAGCCCTTCTATCCTGGGAATGGTGCAGACCAACTTGGAAATCCGTATTTTTAAGCCTTATCTGAACGAGCATTTCTGGTGGATGGGAGATGGAACCTCCCATATGAACAACTGGACTTCCTGGTGTACCCAGAATGTTCTGCTGGCGTCTGCTTTCTGCCTGCAGTGGAAGCCGAGTCCGGCATCTAACGGTCAATCCTATCTGAATCTGCCAGCTATCTTAAATCAGGCCTGCAAAAGTCTGGACTACTTCCTGGATGAATACGGAACAGACGGCTGCTGTGATGAAGGAGCCCAGTATTTCCGACACGCCGGACTGACCTTATTTGGGGCTATGGAAGTCTTAAATGGAATTTCCGGCAACGCCTTTTCTTCTTTATATAAAGAAGAAAAGATCCGCAACATTGCTTCCTATATTTTTCATGTTCATGTCGCTGGCCCTTATTATGTCAACTTTGCCGACTGTTCTCCCATTGCGGGACGATGTGGAGCCAGAGAGTTTTTATTCGGAAAACGGACTGAAAATGAGGATTTAATGAATTTTACAGCCAGAGATTATAAAGAAAGTTCCAATCAGCTATTTGAAGATGAACACAATTTATTTTATCGCCTCCAGTCTGTCTTCACTCATGAAGAGTTAATGAACCATAACTGCTCCCAGCCCCTCGCTTATCCGGATCTTTACTATCCAAGCGCCGGACTGTTTTTAGCAAGAGACAGCCGTCTGTGTCTGGCTGTCAAAGCCGGCGACAACGGCGACAGCCACAACCACAATGACGTAGGAAGCTTTACGGTTTATAAAGACGGCAAGCCTCTGTTTATTGACGTCGGCGTGGAAACTTATACAAAAAAGACCTTTTCTCCTAACCGGTATGAAATCTGGACCATGCAGTCCCGCTTCCATAACCTGCCTGTCTTTGGAGATGACAGCAACATAACTGCCAGCGATGACATCCCTCTTCATGTAGGAGGAATTATTCAAAAAGACGGGGAAGAATATGGGGCCCGCCAGGTCTCTGTAAATTTAGATTCCATTCATCCGGAAATTTCTATGGATATTGCTCCGGCCTACGGCGATTCCAGAGTATTGTCCTATCGTAGGAATGCTGCGCTTCATAAAGGCACCGATTCCTATATCGCCATTACTGACACCTACCAGACAGAGCACCTTCCTGTTTCTTTGACTTTCATGACTTACGAAAAACCGGAAGCAATCTCTGCCAGCGCTGCAGACAGCAGCGTAACCTCTGTTCCGTCCATATGTCTGAAAATTGGCGAACTGGGAACCTGTCACATTGCAGGCGCTTCCCATGCAGAAATCACTCCGATTCCCATTACCGATGCCAGACTTCAGGGCGCGTGGAAACACGAAATTTATAAATGTCAGGTATTATTGGATTCTGAAACAAAAGGGCAGGCTGTAATAACCATTTCATAAGGTTTACCAGAAAAAGGAAGGCTAATGGCTAAAATCCAATAGCCTTCCTTTCGTGTCTGCTTTTATGTTTGTTTTTACATTTACTTTGCCCGAATCTCCTGTCTCATAAAGAGAACATAGGAAGCACAGAACGTCCCCAGCATAAATGCTGTCAGTCCTGCCAGATGCGGCCAGATTAAAAGCAGGCTCTGACCAAAGGATAAATATCCCTCAATGGCTCCGGATAATGACTGGACTGTCATCAAACCAATGGTTCTGACACTTGGATTCATAATCGTGGTCACTGCTTCACTAAACAGATAATATGGAGAAATCCGGTTTAATGCCAGCTGACAGGAATAATTTTTTGCAGAATTTAACAGCGCTTCCATATTCGTTCCTACTGGATACAGTGCATTGGCAATTACACTGACTAACATCGTCATAAATAACGAGAAAAACAGCCAGATGGAAATGGACAGCATTGCTGAAGTTGCCGCATTTTTGCAGATTACGGAAAATAGCAGCGCCAATCCCAGCCAGAAACAGATATAAACGCAGGTCAGAAGCAGGAACACAAAAATTCTCGCAATTTCCTCTGTAGTAGGCACAATTCCGGTTACCAGCATTCCCACTGCTCCTATCAGGATTCCCATGGAATATACCATCATTACAATGATTGTGGTTCCTGCCAAAAACTTTCCGTTAATAATGGAATCTCGATAAATCGGCTGGGAAGTCAGTCGATACAGCGTCCGTTCTGATTTTTCTCCAATAATTCCGTCAAATCCCAGCGCCAGTCCTACAAACGGGCCCAGCAGAGCGATGAACGATACGAAAGAAGGAATGGAATTTCCGCTGGCTGTATAAAGCTGAAGGAACAAAAACTCTACTTCACTGTAAGAGGTAATTACTGACAGCGCTCCATAAAGGCTGGCAAAACTGGTAAGTCCAATCAGAGCCAGCACAATCAAAATCCGTTTGCTACGGAAGTGATCGGTCATTTCTTTGTTGTAAAGGGCAATCAGCCCCTGTCTCTGATCATAACGCTCTTCTTTGAAGGCTTCCTGTTCCTTTTCTTCTGTTTTCTCAGGCTTCCTGTTCAAAATATTGGCGATAGATTTCATCCAGTTCCCCTCCCTTCTGTTTTAATCCTAACAAGGCGTACCCCTGTTCCACCAATCGCCGTCCCATTTCTTTCCGGATATCTTCTGTAGAATCAATAATTAAGGACTGTCCTTCCCGATTCACTGCTTTTACCGTTTCAATGGATTCCAGAAGCTGGGGTAAGCGTTCGTCCATTGGCTCCGCCTGGATTTCCGTCACAAAATGGCCCTCTTTTTCCAGCTGCTGCCCCAGTGTCTCAATCGGGCCGCAGGCAATCAGTTTTCCTTTTACAAAGATTCCCACCCGATCACAGACCTGCTGAATCTGCTGAAGCTGATGGGATGAAATCATAATGGTTCTCTTGTCTTCCTCTGCCAGCTGCCTGATTAATTCCAGAAGTTCCCTCATTCCCTGTGGGTCGATTCCTAACGTAGGCTCATCCATAATAATGACTTTAGGATCTTTCATTAAAACATCTGCAATCCCCAGCCTTTGCTTCATACCTCTGGAATAAGTCCCTGCTTTTTTGTCTGCTGCTTCGGTCATACCAACCCTCTCCAGCAGTTCCTCTATCCGCTGTTCCAGGAAATCTCCGCTTAATCCATTTAATCTTCCGGTAAATCTCAAATTTTCCCGTCCTGTCAAATCATTATAAAATCCTACGTTATCCGGAAGGTATCCCACAATCCGCTTTACTGCAATCGGTTCCCTGATGCAGTCATGACCATCAATCCATGCAAATCCCTCTGTTGGCTCTGTCAATCCTAACAGCATCAGTACCGTCGTGGTTTTTCCGGCTCCATTGGGACCTAGTAAACCAAATACTTCGCCTTTTCCCACAGTCAGATACAAATTATCCACTGCCCGTTTTTCGCCGTAAACTTTTGTAAGACCGGAGATCTTGATGATTGGCTCAAGTTTTGTCATTTCATCCATGATGCCACCGCCTATCTTCTGCCGTATTTCTTAAATACATAACCCAGACCGGCAATCAGCGCCGCAATAACCGCAATTGCCACAATTCCCCAGACGGTTGCCGTCTTTACGGTAACCCGAAACTCTGCGCTGGCAGAAGTCTCTGCAACGGATGCAGAAATAGACGTTACATAGTCGCCGGTCATAGCGTCCTCCCCTGGAGTGATATGGGCAACTACTTCTTTAGTTGCGCCTGCATCCAGGCTTTCAATGGTGGAATTGTCAAATTCTACCGTCCATCCAGCTGGTGCAGAAGAAGTCAGGCTAATGTTTTCCAGAGGTACATTGCTGGTATTCATTACATTTAAGGTTACTGCTGATTCTTTTCCGGCAGAAGTATCCAGACTTAACAAGCCGGTGGGAGTGGTCACCGTCAGACCGTACGTTCCAGTAATATTGACATTTAAATCCAGATTCATGGTTTCCTTGGATGAAACAGCCGTAATCGGAATCTTGTATTCTCCTGCTTCTACATTTTCCGGCGGAATAACGGTTACGCTGATTCCTTGTGTTCCTGCAGAATCAATGTCGATTGCTGCAATCTGAGTAGCCTCTCCAGATGGCTTAAAGCTTACCTGCCAGCCGCTTGGAGCCTGCGCGGACAAGCTGTAGGACTGAGTATCTGCGCCATTATTTACAAGAGTCGTGTTAAATGTAAATGTCGTTCCGGATGGTCCCTCCTGAGATGGATACTCCGTGGTAAAGCTGCTCTGTCCATATTCATTTTCACTGATGGTAAAGTCCAGGGTTGCTGTATCAGAAATCCCGCTGTCTGCTGCAGCGCTTAACTGTACCTGGTAAGTACCTTCTGCCGCGTCTTTTGGAATTGTCATCTGGAAGGTAACGCCGCTTACCGTTTCTCCATTGGGTGCATGAACCTTGCTGATCTGCTTTCCGCCGCCGCTGAAATATCCTTCCCATCCTTCCGGCATTGATACGGTTGACAATGCGGCATCAAATGCGGATCCGCTGGTATTCTCCAGATCCAGATTGACCGAGACTGCCTCTCCTGCTTTTACCGTAATTCCAGGATACGCGGTACTTAGCTCAATTCCTCCTGCTGCTTTTGCCGTTAACGGGCAAAAAAATGTCAGCAAAAGGGACAGCAGTACCGTAAAAATCATCATTTGTTTCCATAATTTGTCTTTTTGCAGCGCACAAGATTTTGTCATAATGCCTTCTCTCCTTTAGTTCTTTTTAGTACTATCTTAAAGAGAAGTTGTGCCTGAAGTATGTTTTTTGTGTGAAGAAAGTGTGTTGCTTTTCTAAAAAAAGTATAAAGTATAAAATGGTCGAAAGCTACTTCCAGTACTTTTTCATTTCATCTTCTGCCTGGTTTCTGCTGAAAGAAAATTTGTCCATCAGTCTCTGAAGCGTACTGTCATAATCCTGCCCCAATTCCCTGCAGATTTCTACACAGGCTTTTGCTCCCTGACTCAGTCCTTTCCCCTCAACATAGTCCAGCAAACTGCATGACATATCCATCTCTCCTTCCTCTGCGTGCTTCTCATAATTTTCCAATACTGCGTTATACCTGGCATCTCCGGAAAAAATCCGAAAAAATTCCAGTACTTCCCTGACATGGCGAATGTGTCTTCTGCCCTCCGGCCCCTCAAAAAATTCCTTTTCTCTTCCAGTCCTCTTTGCGTAGAAATACTCTGCTACAAGATGGAAATCTGAAGTAAACTGTTCCCTAACCTCTTTTGGCAGAAAGGCCACCTCTATCAGATTCATCCGGTAATCCGGCACAAGTTCCAGAACCCTCTGCCATTCCGGAAGTTTTCCTGAAACTGCTTCATGTACCGTTACCGGTGCCTCCCAATGTTCCATCCCAAAATATAGGACAAATGAAATTACCGGATACTTTTTCCGTCTGTTTTCCTGAAGTTTATAGGCAGAACCATCGTAGCGCATCATTCGGAATACCATGTCCCAGTCCTGTACGGTCTGATTTTCCAGGCCAAACAGTACCAGGATCGTCCCCATATCCATGCAGTATTTAGCTACATCCCGAAATTGCTCCCTGTGTTCCCCCCTGTTTGTCCCAGTAGACGGACGCAGTTGGTCCAGGTCTTAATGAGTTCTGCCTTACTTCCTTTTTTCCCTGAAACCCCAGTACATTTACAATGTCCGCAAACACATCGTCATATTCTTCCAGCATTTTCTCAATTTTGTCTTTTTGTGCCAACTATGCTTCTCCCCTTTGTAATCTCCCGAGGCTTGCCGTCATCAGGCTGAATGCCCAAGATGCAGCGTGAACGCTGCAGTAGAATTGATAGAATATGAGAATTCTCCCCAAATGGAAGACAAGAAATGATAAAAACAGCACCACCCTAAACTTGGATGATGCTGTTAGTATAGCAGACTTTATTTTGTTTATCAAAGTCTATTAAAGTCGAAAAAGGTCGAAAAAAGTCTATTCTCAAACTCGTTTTTCCTCAAGTCCCGTTTTCCAAAACTACATTAATTTTCTGAACAGTTCTTTCAAATCTTCTACATTGGTGTCCTTTGGATTTCCAGGGCGGCAGGCATCCGCATATGCAGACTCTGCTAAAAAGGTTAAGTCTTCTTCTTTTAATGCCTCTAACTTAGAAGGAATGCCGACATCCTGGGAAAGCTTCTTTACTGCTTCCACTGCTGCCTTACGGTATTCTTCCTGACTCATGTCGTCAACGCCCTTTACTCCCATTGCGCGGGCAATTTCCCTGTACTTCTTACCGGTACATTCTGCATTGTACTCCATAACGATAGGAAGCATCATTGCACAGGCAACGCCATGAGGAGTATCATAAACGGCGCCTAATGTATGAGCCATCGAATGAGCGATTCCCAGTCCGACGTTGGAGAATCCCATACCGGCAATATACTGTCCAAGAGCCATTCCCTCGCGTCCTTCTTTCGTTCCTTCTACTGCCCCTCTTAACGATTTTGAAATAATCTCAATGGCCTTTAAATGGAACATATCGGTCATTTCCCAGGCAGCCAGGGTAGTATATCCTTCAATTGCATGGGTCAGGGCATCCATACCGGTCGATGCAGTCAGTCCCTTTGGCATGGAGGACATCATATCCGGATCCACTACTGCAATAACCGGCATATCGTGAGGATCTACGCAGACAAATTTTCTCTTTCTCTCTACATCAGTAATCACGTAGTTAATGGTAACCTCTGCCGCTGTACCTGCTGTAGTCGGCACTGCAATAATCGGTACGCAGGGCTTCTTCGTAGGCGCTACACCCTCTAAGCTTCTCACATCTTCAAATTCCGGATTGGCAATGATAATGCCGATTGCCTTTGCCGTATCCATAGAAGAACCGCCGCCGATTGCTACAATATAATCTGCCTGGGCATTTTTAAATGCGGCTACGCCATGCTGTACATTTTCAATCGTAGGATTTGCCTTAATGTCAGAATAAATTTCATAAGCCAGTCCGGCCTTGTCCAGCACATCGGTTACCTTTGCCGCAACACCAAATTTAATCAAATCCGGATCGGTGCAGACAAATGCCTTCTGAAAGCCATGCGCCTTTACCTCATTGGCGATTTCACAGATAGCTCCTGATCCATGATAGGAAGTTTCGTTTAACATAATTCTGTTTGCCATAACTAATCTCTCCTTTTCTGTTTGCCTGGCGGATGATTGGCGTCCGTCTTTTTTCTTTGTTATTATTTTAACAGCATTCATCTGAAAAAGAAAGTTACACTTTCTTATTTTTGTAACATTCTAACAATTTTTCCTTATCCGACAAGTCCTAATTGCTGAAACAGTCCAAAAATCGCTTCCGGCATAGCATCCACTAAAAGCCTGGCCATTTCTTCCGGCGTTTCTTTCATTCCTCCCAGAACCCATTTTACTGTCATATAAATGGAACCCTGACAATACATTTCCAGCAGAAAACGAATTTTTTCTTCTGGATCGTTTCCGGTTTTTTCCCTGATTCTTTCCGTATAAAATTCCAGAATCAGCTGAAAATCATGGCCTTTCAGCGAATTGTAATCATCTGACCGGAATGCTCCGGCAAAAAACACCCGTTCCTGCCTGATATATTCAAACTTTTTTACCAGCCCTTCATATACCGTCTTTCCTTCTCCCATGTGGGCAAAGGATTCCTGGAGAAGTTTATCAAAATACCAGTTAATCAGGTCGTATTTGTCCTGAAAATTCCGGTAAAAGGTCTGCCTGGTAACCTGGCAGGCTTCTACGATTTCCTTTACCGTAATTTTGTCTACGGGCGTGGTTTTCATACATTCCTTTACCGCCTGGGCCAGACGGTACTTTGTTTTCTCATTTTTTCCAAAACCTTCTGCCATCGTCCTTCTCCCTTCCAGTCTTTTTTCCATTATACTGTCTGCTTCTAATCTTGACAACCTTTCAAAATCCTGTTAGATTGTTAGAAATACAACTTGGCCGCATCATGCGGCAGAATGGAGTATACAATGGAACACGCAGTTGTCCGCATAAAAAAAGGGGAGGGCCGTTCTTTAAAAGCCGGCGGCGCCTGGATTTACGATAATGAAATAGACCGTATAACTGGAAATTTTGAGAATGGAGATATCGTGTCCGTAGAAGATTTTGACGGCTATCCCATGGGCTTGGGATTTGTCAACACCAATTCTAAAATTACGGTACGCATGATGTCCCGCAAAAAAGATGTGGTCATTGATGAAGCTTTTATTGAAATGAGAGTACGCAATGCCTGGGAATACCGGAAATCTACAGTCGATACCTCAAGCTGCCGGATCATTTTCGGAGAAGCAGATTTTCTGCCTGGTATCGTCATTGACAAATTTTCAGACGTGCTGGTAGTCGAATCCCTGGCTCTGGGTATTGACCGGTTAAAGCCTCTGATTATAAAAACGCTAAAGCAGGTTCTGGCAGAAGACGGGATCCAGATCCGAGGAGTTTATGAACGCAGCGACGCAAAAGTCCGTCTCCAGGAAGGCATGGAGCGGTACAAAGGCTTCATTGGCGAACCATTTGATACCAAAGTAGAAATCATAGAAAATGGAGTCCGTTATCTGGTAGATGTAAAAGACGGACAAAAAACTGGATTTTTCCTGGATCAGAAATACAACCGCCTGGCAATCCAGCGTCTCTGCCCTGGGAAAAAAGTGCTGGACTGTTTTACCCATACCGGATCCTTTGCCTTAAACGCCGGAATTGCAGGCGCTGCTTCTGTATTAGGCGTCGACGCTTCTGAACTTGGCGTTGCCCAGGCAAGAGAAAATGCAGAATTAAACGGACTTTCTGATCGCGTCTCCTTTGTCTGTGCCGATGTGTTTGATCTGCTGCCGGAATTAGAGAAAAAAGGGGAACAATTTGACGTGGTAATTTTAGATCCGCCTGCCTTTACCAAATCCCGCAATTCCATCAAAAATGCAGTCAAGGGCTATCGGGAAATCAACCTGCGCGGCTTAAAGCTGGTCAAAGACGGAGGATTTCTTGCAACCTGCTCCTGTTCCCACTTTATGTCTCCGGAGCTGTTTACTAAAACCATAAGGGAAGCGGCTGCAGGAGTCCACAAACGTCTCCGTCAGGTAGAATACCGGACCCAGGCTGCAGATCATCCGATTCTGTGGGCCGCAGATGAATCTTACTACTTAAAATTTTATATTTTCCAGGTATGCGAGGAAAAGTAGAGGATTGAGCCTTTATTTTGTTTCTGTATGGGCAGTATGGATTTTCGTAAGATACGGCATACTGTCCATAAATTCCTCCAGAACCTGGTAAAATAGTTCAAACATCTCTGATTTTGCCCTGTTCTGGGATTTTAAGCTTACCATATAGCAATACAGCACAGACGGCTGGTTTTTCATTTCCCTCATCTGTATCCGGCTGGAACGGCTCAGTTCTTCCGCTACGGAAACCGGTACGATGGCCCATTGATCCGCCTGAGTCAGGTATTTGGGAATTGTAGATACCGCGTTAATGGAAATATCCGCCATCTGCTCAATTCCAAAAGTTTCTTCATGCCATCTGATAAAATCCAGTCCCCATGCACTGGAAATGTCGATTTCTTTTTTCCGATCCAACTCCTCCAGATTGATTTTCCCTTCTGGATAAATACTGTTCTCCGCCACAATTACTCGAAATTCTTCTGAAAAGAACGGTTCCATCACAAAATTCCGGTTCTCCTGCGGATTTCTTAAAAACGCCACATTAATATGTCCGCTTTCCAAAAGCTGGTACAATTCTTCTGTGCTGTGGCTTTCTAAGCGGAACGTCATTTTCTGTTTTCCTGCGGACGCCTTTTCCAGAAGCCTGGTAAGCAGCTTGTAAAAAATACTGTCATTCATACTGTCGTGGCAGCCAATGCTGAATACTGCCCTGGATCCGCTCTGGCAAAACACTTCTATCCTCTCCCACAGCGCTTCATATTCATAAGCCAGCGGCAAAAAGGCCTCGCCGTCATTGGTCAGCTCGATGGTCCGGTAGCCTTTCCGGCGGATAATCAGCTTTACTCCCAATTCTTCCTCCAGAACGCTTAAACGGTGGCTAACTGTAGACTGCGTCAGGTATAATTTTTCTGCGGCCTTTGATATGCT
>OHRH01000563.1_pt1 | contig 25944 bp, 22 predicted proteins | sample 1578391 | NCBI WGS metagenome assembly OHRH01 (sample SAMEA3879599, study PRJEB24766) | human gut metagenome | biome: human-associated habitat; feature: feces | place: USA | collected 1985/1987 | reverse complement strand
TTTTAGTAATTCAAATCTTGGATATCTTTCTGGCAAATATTCTAAAGATTTAATGAGTGAAACAATTCCGTTTATTAAGTGCCTCACATAATTCAAATCAAAATTATTCATGACATAATACTCATAGATGTGTCAAATATCCAAATTTGCCTTATAGGATATTTCTACTTCAAAATTCATAATTTTAAATCCTTTTTCAATGATTCATAAAACTGATCAAAAGGAATTGTATTCCCTTTTAAAACTTCATCATGAGCAGCTAATAACTCTTTAGCTAATTCCTCTTTTGTTAGTTCATCTTCATTTAAAATTTTATTTGATGGAATTTTCACATCAAAAGGCAATCCATTATTTAAAATGATTTGATTATAGAACATGTTAATTGCGACAGAAGATGGTATTCCTAATTTTGATAAAATTGCTTCTGCTTGTTCTTTTGTTTCTGGTTCAATTCTTGCGTATACATTTGATGTTTTTGACATAAAATAAGCTCCTTTTTTCTTTATTATAAGTCAATGTACTTACATACGCAATCGATTATCATACATTATAATAAAAGAACAGACTATTTTTTAGCCTGTTCTACAATTTCATTGATTCTTTCTAAGACAGGTTCAAAACCTGTTTTTTCTGTACTACTGATACCGAAAATATTCTTCATTGGCAAATGTAGCTGTTGAGAAATATCTTTCAACGCACGAACACGTTTTGTCTTAGGAATCTTGTCAACTTTTGTAGCTACAATAACGATTTGAATTCCAAGACTTTGAATCATTTCGATCATATCTAAATCATCATGCGTGGCGCCATGTCTTGCATCGACAAGTTGTACAACGCAACAAATCTGCTCTCTTTGGTTAAAGTATGTATCCATCATTTTACCCATCTTGATCAGCATTTGTTTAGACATTTTCGCATAACCATATCCAGGAACATCCACTAACATCCAAGTATCATCAATCTTAAAGAAATTGATCAAACGTGTTTTACCTGGTGTATTTCCTACATAGGCAAGTTTTTTCTTATTAGTCAATGCATTAATAAAGCTTGATTTTCCAACATTACTACGTCCAACGACTACAACTTCTGGTAAATCAGATTCTGGCCATTGTTCTTTTTCAACAGCACTTATCACAAATTCACTGATCATACTATTTTACCAATGCGTTATGTAACACTTGTGAGACATTTGAACAAGGAATAAAAGTAACTGCATCTTTTACTTCTTGAGGAACATCATCTAAGTCTTTTACATTTTCTTTTGGAATCAAGATCGTATCAATTCCAGAACGATGTGCTGCCAATGATTTCTCTTTCAATCCACCAATAGGAAGAACATTTCCTCTAAGTGTAACTTCACCAGTCATAGCTAAATTCGCCTTAACTGGAATATTAGAGAAACAAGATACCAATGCCGTTGTCATTGTAACACCAGCACTTGGTCCATCTTTAGGAACCGCACCTTCTGGTACGTGAATATGTACATCATTTTCTTCAAACAATTTAGGATCAATTTTGAATTCATTTGCATGCGTACGAACATAGTCTAGCGCAATACTAGCACTTTCCTTCATGACATCACCTAATTGTCCAGTAAGAACAAGTCTTCCTTTACCTGTAAAGCGAGTTGCCTCAATTTGAAGGATATCCCCACCAAAACTTGTATAGGCAAGTCCTGTTACAGTTCCAACTTGATCTTTCTTTTCTTTTTTACCATAATCAACTTTTTCATTACCCAACCACTCATGAACTAATTTTTTAGTCAATTTAATGCTACGTTTGTTGTTTTTTAAGATAGCCAATACTGTTTTACGGCAAATTGTCGCAATTGTACGCTCTAAAGAACGAACTCCCGCTTCACGAGTATAGTAGCGAATTAAATATAGTAACATATCATCATAAATTTTTAACTGAGACGCTTTTAAACCATTTAATCCTAATTGTTTAGGAACTAAGTGATCCTTGGCAATATGAACCTTTTCTGCATCTGTATAGCTTGATAATTCGATAATTTCCAAACGATCTCTTAATGCAGGTGGAATATTCTCTAAATAGTTTGCGGTTGCGATGAATAATACTTTTGATAAATCATAAGGCTCTTCAATATAGTGATCTGAGAATACTGAATTTTGTTCAGGATCCAATACTTCAAGCATTGCACTTGATGGATCTCCCTTATAATCACTTGCCATTTTATCAATTTCATCAATCAAGAACACTGGATTCGTAACGCCTGCCTTTTTCATACCTTGAATGATACGTCCAGGTAAAGCTCCTAAATATGTTCTTCTGTGACCACGAATCTCTGCTTCATCGCGAACACCACCAAGTGACATTTTCACAAATTTACGATCTAAAGCTCTCGCAACACTTTTTGCCAAAGACGTTTTACCAACTCCTGGAGGACCTACCAAACAAATAATTGGTGCATTCAATGAATTTGTCATTTGTTTAACAGCCAAATACTCTAGAATACGTTCTTTTACTTTTTCTAGACCATAGTGATCTGCGTTTAAAATAGCTTCAGCTTCATTTAAATCTTCATTGTCCTTCGTTTCTTGCCACCAAGGAAGATCCATTAACCAATCAATATAAGATTTAATAACACCTGTTTCTCCACTTGCCATAGGTAGCATTTCATAACGACTCACTTCATCCGATACCTTTTTCTTAATGTAGTCTGGGTATGGATTTTCAGCTAAACGCTTACGAATCTTAGCCGCATCTTCATCTTGGGCAACTGTATCCCCTAATTCTTCACGAATGACATTCATCTTTTCACGAAGATAGTAATCTTTTTGTCCTTGATCAATTCTTTCTTTGACAGTTTCGTTGATTTGTTGTTCAACTTCACTCATCTTTTTCTCTTTAGCCATATCTTGAAGCAACATCATTAGACGATCATTTACCCCTAATGTTTCAAGATACTGTTGTTTTCTTTCGATATCTAAAGGCAATCCTTGAACAGCTTTATCACTTAAGAATTCACCGCCCATACCCTTTGAAATTTCCATAACAATTTCTTTAGTCACAAAACGATCTTGACCTTGCATACGATCAAGCTCATCTGCGATCATACGAATCAAAGCTTCTTCTTCAACAGCATCCTGTTTTTCACTTTCAAGAATTTCAACTTCGGCTAAATCACTTAGGCTTCCATTGATCCAATTATTTAGCTTAACACGCTTAATTCCACGAAACTTTACACGTAAAAAGTTATCAAAACGACGAATATGACGAACTTCACATAAAGTTCCTACAGAATATATATCTTCTTTTCCAGGATTTTCTTGTTCAAGTTCTTTTTGAGAAAATAAACAAATCTTTTTATCATAATTATCCTGTGCATTTTCAACAGCATGTACAGAAGTATCTCTTCCTACATCAATCACAATTTCTTGATTTGGATATAGGACAACTCCTCTTGTACAAACTAAAGGATAGGTATTTAATTCCATACGAAAACCTCCTTATATTAAATATGGAAAAAGACGCTAAGCGTCTTTTTTCTTTTACATTATACTACTTTACAGAAGTTTTAATGAAGTCTAATGCTTTTTGATTTGCTAAATCTGCTTTAATACTTTCTGGAGAAATCAATGATTTGATTTTTTCTACTTCCATGTTATACATTTCAGACATTGTAGTAAATTCTTTTTCTACGTCTTCATCACTAGCTTCAATGCTTTCAGCTTTAACGATAGCTTCTAATACTAACTGAGTTTTAACACGAGCAGCAGCTTCTGGACTCATTTGAGCACGGATTGCTTCTTCAGTTTGGTGAGTAGCTTCTAAGAATTGTTTAGCAGTGAATCCAGATTGTTGCATACGACCTTCGAATTCTTTGTACATACGATCAACTTCAGCATCGATCATTACTGCAGGGATTTCAACATTAGCGTTGTCACAAACTTTTCCTAACAATTCATTTGTGAAGTTTTCTTCAGCTTCTCTTTCTTTTTGAGCAGTTAAATCAGTTTTTACTTTTTCTTTGTAAGCATCTACTGTTTCAACATTTTCAATTTTTAATTTTTTGATTAATTCATCATTTAATTCAGGAAGATCTTTATATTTTACTTCGTGAACTGTGCAGTGGAAAGTTGCAGGTTGACCAGCAAGTTCAGCTGCTTGGTAGTTTTCAGGGAAAGTAACTTCAACGTCTTTTTCTTCACCTTTCTTAACTCCAACTAATTGTTCTTCAAAACCTGGAATGAATGATCCTGAACCAAGTTCTAATGGATAGTTTTCTCCAGATCCACCTTCAAATGCTACACCATCTTTTGTTCCAACAAAATCGATAACTACTTGATCACCTAATTGAGCAGCATCGTCATCTTCACGAACAACCCAGTCAGCATAACGATCTTGAACACGTTTAACTTCGTTTTCAACATCTTCTTCTGTAACTTCTACATCCGCTTTTTTGATATCTAATCCTTTGTATTCACCTAAAGTTACTTCAGGAAGTACTGTACATGTAAATACTAATACGGCTTTTTCATCATCAGCTTCTTTAACATCTAAAGTAGGACGAGCTACTAAATCGATGTTGTGTTCTTTGATTCCTTCTGATAATGCTTCATTAGCTACTTCTTCACTAGCCATATCATATAATGCTTTTGAAGAAAGTTGTTTTTTAACTAAAGCATCAGGAATTTGTCCTTGACGGAATCCTTTCAAATTCATGTGAGATTTAGCATAGTTTAATGCTTTTTTCTGTGCTTTTTTCCAAGCTTCACATTCTACTGTTACTTCTAATTCACCAGTAGAATTTTCTTTCAAAGTCCAAGTACTAGTCATTGTTTTCTCCTCGCTTTTCAATGGATAACTCAATATCCTCAATTCTTTCAAGACCTTGTTTTTTGACAAAACCAGGCCATTCATCGGATTTCTGCATTGCATCATACACAAGTCTACAAATACCTTTCGCAAGCTGGTAAGGATCTTTGTCTTCTTGATCGAATGGTCTTTCATATAAAACTAACTGCATCAAAAGTGACATACAAAATTGAATCATAGTAGGATCCTCATTTGTAAACCAACTTTCGAATAATGAGCTAGCCTCATTGATTGACTGATCTTGCTCCATAGGTAAAATAGCACTTGGTATAAACGTAATGTTCAACCCGGATTTTATCAAATCAAACGGATCATCAATTTTCTGCTCCATTAAAGCTTCAATCAATGTACCCTTATATTCATCAGGTAAATCTGAATCTAGTAATTCCTGAACTTCATCATGACACATTCTTAGATTCGTGTTTTCTAAAATAGAAATCGCATAGATTTTTTGTTCTAGAGTACCATGAACATAATCCTGTAACTTGCTGAAATCCATACTCTTACTCTTTTGTTCCAAATAAGGTTTACATTCAGACTTATAATATTCCAATAACTCCAATGCATCTTCTGGAACATAAGGCATGTTCAGTTCCTGACAAATCAATTCGTACGCCTGGGCATAACTTTTTTCATCTATCTCTTTTTTTATTTCTTCGATTAAAGAATGATAATATGCGTTCACTTATACCTCCATGCGAAACATTAGTATTCTACCATAAATATCGATAATAATCAATTCTACGCATTTCTAAAATACAGAATCCGTAGAATGTCATTTAAAGAAAAAAACTCTCCTTTTACAGAGAATTTGTTTTCCTACTTTTTTCTAATTCATTTAACTTCTTGAATTCAGCTAAAATACAAATAACCGATACTACAAAGGCTACAAAATCCGCAATGGGAGCCGCGTATAAGATTCCATTCAATCCAAAAAATTTAGGTAAGATCAAAACAAGCGGAATCAAGAACAACACCTGTCTTGTCATCGACAAAAACATTCCTAAATATGCTTTTTTAATTGACGAAAAGAAGCTAGACGATAACATCTGTACTCCATCAACACATACTAGCATTAGATAGATTCGCATAAACATTGTCGCAAATTCAAAATAGTTCGCATCCCCTGATCCAAATATTGATAATACAGTACTTGTGCAGAATTGAAATAAGGCCCAACCAATAAATGAAACAACCAAATTTGCACTTATCGCAAGCTTGAACGTCTTTTTAACACGCTCATATTTTTGCGCTCCATAATTAAATCCAATGATTGGCTGCATACCTTGCGAAATACCAATAATAATAGCTAATAATATCGCATTGGTTTTCATCACAATGCCACATGCAGCTAAAGGAATATCACTACCGAACTTAGTAAACTGTCCATAATACGTCAATGAATTATTTAATACGATTTGCACAAACAAAATCGCAATCTGATTTAGTGAAGCACTCATTCCAATGGTTGCCATTTCCTTTGTATCCTTCAAAGAAATACGTAAACTCTTTTTATTAAATTCAATATGTTGAAAACTCTTAATATACCAGGCAGCAATAAAAAATGAAATCACTTGACCAGCTACTGTGGCAATGGCAGCTCCAGCGACACCCATATGAAATACAAAAATAAACAAAGGATCTAATATTGTATTCACAATAGCTCCCGCAACCATACATGTCATCGAATATTTTGGTGATCCATCTGCACGAATCAAGTTACTAATCACATTTGTCGTAATCAAGAATGGAACACCCAAAGTTGTAATTCGTGTATATTCAAGTGCCAAAGGCATAATTGTACTTGTAGCCCCAAACGATTTTAATAGTGGTTCAAGAAATACAAGTACTAAAACAACATAGATTACTGAGCAAAGTACAGACATACTAATACCATTCCCAGCAATACTACTTGATCGTTCTGGCTTCTTTTCACCTAGATATAAACTAAATAAACTTGCTGAACCAATCCCAATCAACAATGCAATCGCAAGTGCAATTGTTGTTAATGGAAACGCCACATTAGTTGCAGCATTTCCTAGAAAACCAACACCTTGACCGATAAAGATTTGATCTACAATGTTGTATAGTGACGATACAAGCATTGAGATAATACTTGGTATCGCAAACTTTTTTAATAATGATGACTCTTTTTCATACCCTAATGGATTTTGCATACTAATTCAATTCCCTCTTTCTAAACTGTGCAATTAAATGCTTATTTCCCATTGAATGCTCACGAATCACATTCAACTCATTTCCTCTTTTATCAAACCAACCCACAAATTCATATCCTGGCTTTGTTGCCGGCAACAAATGAATCGTATCCGAAAAATACGTATATGACTTTGGATTTCTTCGACTACTTAGTCCACCATTTAAATCATATGTAATCTTATATTGACTTACTTGCCAATGAGCATATAAAGTACAAGACTCATGAATGGGTTCATCCAAGTTATAACGCCAACGATAATCACAATCCCAGAACCATCCATCAAAGGTATATCCAACTCGAACTGGTGGCTTTAAATCCCCCAATAAACCATGTTCATCCGTACATATATCCATATAATTGGCTCCACCACACGTTTCAAAGTGGATAACTGGACATTCTTTATAAATAGCTGTCAATATAACAGGTTCATGAATGCCTGCTGGTAAACTTGTTATAATTTCACCATTCAACTGCCAACCTACAAACATAACGCCCTTCTTAAATGCCGGATACAACAATAATTCTTCCGATTCAATGCATGTATATCTCGGATTACGACGCGACATAACTCCGCCGTCCACATCATATTCAATGGGATACCAAATAGGAATCCATTTATCATATAAAGTCACAGAATGAGGAAGAACACCACCTGGATTTAATCTTTTTGTACACTCTTTATCTATATACCAACCAACAAATTGGTAACCTTCTCTTTTTTCACTCATCAAATATCACCTGCCCATTATTTTATCACAAATAGAAAAACTTCTAGGAAAATTTCTAGAAGTTATTCAAATAATTATATAAACTGTTCCCAAAAGTCATTTCCATAAGTTCACTTGCGATTTCTTTACTTTGAATCCGCATAATATGATCTTCTACATCTTGTTTACCTAATAAATTTATATTTCCATACCATACAATTTCCTGATCAATAATCGCAAAATGTTCACAATTATCTTCTGCCGATTTTAGATAAAAACCAGATTGTCTCATTTCTTCTAACAACTGCATTCTATAATTTGAACTTCCAAACCTAATTTTATCAGGCATCCAAGAAACTACGGTTACTTCAACTCCACTTTCCATCTTTTCTTTGATCAATTTAGTAAATTCTACAACTCTATCGCCAGATAATGAAGGACTGGATACAATAATATTCTTATTAGCACACAATAAATCTTGAACATAAGCATCATAATAATTACTTGCATCATATATAGATTGAGAAATTTGCGATTCACTTTTTATGCCGTTAGTATCTGAAATTAATTCATAACCTGATTTTTTATAGGCCTTTAATCTTTTTCCGTACATTCGATCAAACATCGGAATATGGACATCTACATAATCATATACTAGTATTGTATCTTTTTTATCATATAGTCGATGAATTCTTCCTGTGAATTGTTCTATAACACTACTACTCGCTACAGGCATTGCTAGAAACAAAGTATCTAATCTATCAAGGTCAAAGCCTTCTCCAACGAGCGATCCTGTCGCAATTAATATCATAGTTTTATCTTCAGGTACACTTTTCATTAATTCAACAATATGATTATTTTCTTTTTTTGATTGACTTCCTATCAACAAGAAAACAAAATCTGCCACACCTTCTAATTGTTGATATAGCTTCTTACAATGATTTACATATTTAGACAAAACCACAGGCGTACGATTTTTTTGAATACAATCTTTTATATCCTGAACAATCATTTGATCTCGCAAATCATTATCTCGTAATATTGAGTATGCTTCATTTGGATTCTTTTCATCTTTCATCATTCCTCTTGGTGCAACCACATGTGTAAACCGAGGATATAACAAACGAGGAATCCCTTGTTGTTTTGCTTGTTCTTTTGCGGAATATTTATGTCGTATTGGACCAATAAGCATAAAATTCATCTTATCCAATTGATCCGTTCGATCAACGGCTGTAACACCATACACATACTTAGCTTTAATTTCTTTTAAAACAGCACTTTCTGTATTTGAAGCCGCATGATGACATTCATCCACAATGATCATGCCATACTCATTCAACAGTTTATGAAATTTCCCTTTTTTACATATAGAACCAGCCATTGCGATATCAATTATACCTGTCATAGAATCATGAGATCCCTGTAAAGTACCTATCAATGATTTTCTCTTTTTGATCAACCCCTTTGGTGTCGTATATTCAGGTAACTCTTCATTTATATCCAAAAATTTCTGCAGCTTATCTTTCCATTGTTCTAATAAAGATGAACTCTCCAACAAAATTAATGTATTCACTTTCTTTGTCGCAATTAAATCCGCACAAAGAACAGTCTTACCAAAAGCTGTAGCCGCTAATAAAATACCATTATCATGCTCAATCATTTTATTTAGAGCTACATTTTGTTCAGGTTTTAACTCTCCCTTAAAAGTAACATCAATACTTCTTCCTTGTTGCCTTTTATCATCAATCATCATTTGAATCTCAGCATTCTTATTATACGAAATTAAAGCATCATAACATCCTCTAGGAATTTGTATATATCCACTATTGTGATCTTCACCAAGATAAATATATTTATACATGCCAAAAGTAGAAATTCCCATACCTTGATTTTTATAATATATAGGATTACTAATTCTAGCCAATTTACGAATTTTATTTTGAATCGACACACTTAAATTTGAAGTATCCACATAAATACCATTTGATAAAGTGATATGCATTTTTCCATTCACTTCATTCTTTTCAAATTCACTCATTGAATCCCATGGCTTATCATCTGAATTTCCATGCCATTCTTTTATTTTTTCTTCTATAAACACCTGTGAAAGCTTAGGCTTAGACCACAATATATTCCATTGATTTGAATAGGCATTCCAATTTTCATCAATAAATGCACTGTTGCCATCTTTCAATGCTCGTCCTTGTAATGGTAATGCGATTAAATTTCCCAGACCACCCTTTGGCATACTATCTTGTGCTGGTATCATACGATCATAGTATTTAAATGATTTTAAATTCACTTGTTCTGCCCCTTTATCCAATAAAGCATTCCCAAAATTTCTTGCCAAAATAGCTGAAATCGGTTTATCAAAGAAAATCCAAATATGCGCTCCTTTACCTGATCTAGAACGCTCAATCAATGGATCAATTCCATTTAATTGACAAATCTCACGCATCGCATCAACTTCTTCTTTCCAACTCTCATCTATATTCGCAAAATCATTTCCTGCATCTTTATCATGATTATCAAAATCAAAGACTAAAAAGCGACACGTATTATCTTTATGCAATGGATAAACACCAATCACTTCATTTCCTTTTAAATGTGACATGATACTATCAATTGTCAAAGCTTTATACTTTTGGTAATGACAATCTTGACAACGAAATCCTGCATTCCATTTCTTGCCACACCCATCCGACCAAAAATTAATACATTGTGGATAGTATCCCGCTTTATTTGTTTTCTTGCTTTCTACTCTTTTTGCGTATACGTCTGTACGACCCCAAAAACGAGCAAAAAATCGATTTGCCATATCTTTTGTGATTTCATTTGGAAAAACAATACGACTTCCTTGATTCGTTTCAAAAGGTTCTGTATTTGTAGAATTCTTTAATTGATCCAGTTCTTTCTGATAAGAAATTCCTTTTCGATCCAAAATGTTCTTCAAGCATTGAATCTCTTTTTGTAAGTCATTTATTATAGTCAAATTATCATTCGTTTGTTTCACAAAACCACCCACTCTTTTCAATACTATTTTAATTGAATTAGCAAATAAAAAAACACCCAAGACTCCGTTAGTTAGACGGAGAGGAGTGTTTTCAGAACACATCTGCAAGTAGTAGTCTTGTAGTAGTTCTATGCATATAATAATCCTTTTTACAAACCATTGTGTTAACACAAACACACAAAAACAGAAAAACAAGAATAAATCAACCTTAACTGCTTTTAATATCTTAATCCAACCTGTTTTTTTCAAGAGCCATTCTCTTTAACTTTTTATCTATCTGTTTTGCGATTTTATAATCTTCTTCAAATTGAAGGTTATGTTGAATGACCGGATTTTTTGATATATATACATATGCCTTACCTTTATTTGATAATTCAATTTCAACACCTACATACACTTTTTTTAATTCAATAAAAATACTCGTATTAAACGTACTAATTAACACTCTATGAGAAAACAATGGTGATTTACCTTTATATCTAGCATGTTCATAAACTATTTGACTTCTAACAACATCACAAAATTTGTAAGTCCCTAAACTACCATCACATATTGTAAATTCTTTGTTCTTCTCATCAAAAAGGATGCTGTCATTTATTTTATTGATATACAATGTTGGGTTGCTCATTATTTCTTAACTCCTAGATTTTTTTATAACATAAATTGTATCCATATCTATCACTAATATTTTACTATTATCTTAGTCTTTCTACCCTTTAAATATCAAACAGTAAAATTAATTTTCATATTAAGGGCTTAGCTTACAAGAAGATGGTATCAACAAAAAAGAGTGCTAATAAAACACATTTTCAAACAATAGTCTTGTAGTAGTTTTATGCATATAATAGCCCTTCTAAAAAAACTGTAACAAAAAGATAGGAAAAGTAAACCCTAAAGGTTATCTCTATCACAGAGCTAGAATCCCTATGACTTTTAAAGGTTGATTTATCCCTATCTAGTTTTATATATTCTTTATTAATTCCATAGCGTTTGTAAAAAAAGAGACGTAATGTTTCTTTGTTTTTTTATAAAGGTTTTCAAAAAGGTTTTCAAAACTATCTATAAGCATAAAAAAAGCCCTTATATAAGGGCTTTATTCACAAGATGGCGTCGACGGAGGGATTCGAACCCCCGACCGTGCGCTTAGAAGGCGCATGCTCTATCCGGCTGAGCTACGTCGACAACGCATATATTCTATAACATAATCAAAATATATGCAAGCTTAAATTTAAAATTTAGTCTAACTCAAAAGCACCCGTGTACAATTGATAGTATTTACCCTTTTGTTTCAACAAGTCCTCATGATTACCACGCTCAATAATATGGCCTTGTTCTAACACCATGATCGCATCACTATTTTGAATAGTTGAAAGTCTATGTGCAATCACAAATACCGTTCTTCCTTCCATCAACTTATCCATACCTTCCTGAACGATTCTTTCTGTATGTGTATCAATGGAACTTGTTGCTTCATCCAAAATCAAAACAGGAGGATTGGCAACAGCTGCACGTGCAATGGATAAAAGTTGTCTTTGTCCTTGCGATAAAGATTCTCCACCTGCATGAATCATTGTGTCATAGCCATGTTCTAAGTGTTTAATAAATTCATGTGCATTCGCTAACTTACTTGCCGCAATACACTCTTCATCACTCGCATCTAAACGACCATAACGAATGTTATCCATGATTGTACCGGTAAATAAGTTTGTATCCTGTAATACAATACCCAATGATTTTCTAAGATCTGCTTTCTTGATTAGTTTTACATCAATACCATCATACGTAATGGAACCCGATTGAATATCATAAAAACGATTGATTAGATTCGTAATGGTTGTTTTACCAGCACCTGTAGCTCCTACAAAGGCAATTTTTTGACCTGGTTTCGCAAATAGAGAAACATCAAATAAAATCTGTTTATCTGGATTATATGAGAAGTTTACATTTTCAAAACGAACATCTCCACGAAGTGGAACCAATTCATCTTGTCCATTTTTTCTTGGATGATGCCAAGCCCAATGATCATGATCAATTTGTTCTAAAGTAACCACACCATCATCCACTTCACTGTCCGTATCTATGATTTCATAAATACGCTTAGCTCCTGCATCTGCCATTATTACTGCATTTAGCTGCGTACTAATTTGTCCAATTGGATTTGTGAAACTACGATTTAACTGTAAGAAAGCGGCAATGCCACCTAATGTTAATCCTGCAATATGATTTAGGGCAAAGATAGAACCAACTACCGCAACAAGTACATAAGAAATGTACCCAATATTCATTACGACTGGCATTAAAACATTCGCAAACGTATTCGCATTGGCACTTGCTTCAAACAACGCATCATTTACATGATCAAAATCTTTGATACTTTGTTCTTCATGCGTAAAAACTTTAATGACTTTACTTCCTTCCATCATTTCTTCAATAAAACCATTTTCTACACCCAATTGTTTTTGTTGGGCAATAAAGTATTTACCTGATTTTGCCGAAATCTTTTTTGAAGTATACACCATCAATAAACCACATGCGATTGTTAAAACGGCCAATGGAACATTTAAGATGAACATGGAAATCGTAACTGAGATAATCGTCATTAAAGATACAATAACCTGAGGAATACTTTGAGAAATTAGCTGTCTTAAAGTATCCGTATCATTTGTATAAACAGACATGATATCCCCATGGGCATGTGTATCAAAGAAGCGCAATGGCAATGTCTGCATATGTTCAAACAATTCATCACGAATATGTTTTAAAGTACCCAATGAAATTGTTACCATTATACGATTAAATCCATACGTAGCTAAGATACCAACACCATAAATCATTGCCAATTCCATTAATGCATTGAATAAAGGCGTATAATTCGGAACTGTTTGTGATAATAACGGAACAATATAATCATCAATCAAGCTCTTTAAAAACATGCTTCCATATACATTGGCGATACTAGATACAATGATCAATACAAGCACAATAAAACTTTCAATTTTATAAGAAGTGATTGTTTCTTTAATAACTCGCTTTAAACTATTTGTATCTCTATTGTTCATCAAAATCACCTCCATTATTTTGTGCTTCAAAAGTTTCTTTATACATCGCATTTGATTTTAATAATTCTTCATGCGTACCTAAACCAGAAATTTTTCCATCATCAATAACCAAAATTTGATCTGCATCTTGAATACTTGAAACACGCTGTGAAATAATGATTCGAGTTGTATGTGGAATCTTCTCTAAGAATGCTTGTCGAATCAAAGTATCAGTTTTTGTATCCACGGCACTTGTAGAATCATCTAGAATCAAAATTTTAGGACTCTTTAGTATAGCTCTTGCGATACACAAACGCTGTCTTTGTCCACCCGAAACATTCGTACCACCTTGCTCAATATACGTATCATATTTATTTGGCATTAATTGAATAAACTCATCCGCCTGCGCTAATTTACAAGCTTCCATGATCTCTTCATCTGTCGCATTTGGATTACCCCAACGCATATTCTCTTTGATTGTTCCTGAGAATAAAACATTCTTTTGTAGAACCATGGCCACATTATCACGCAATACTTTTAAATCATAATCACGAACATCTATTCCCGCTACTTTAACACTCCCTTGTGTTACATCATATAGTCTTGGAATCAATTGTACTAAACTCGATTTACTAGATCCCGTTGCTCCAAGAATTCCTAGTGTTGATCCTGAAGGAATGTGCAAATCAATATGACTTAAAATATCTTCATCATTTCCATAATGAAATGAAACATCTTCAAAATCAATGGTTCCATTGGCCACAGTTTGAACTCCGTTTTCTGGACTTGTTAAATCGGATTCTTGATTTAATACTTCGGCAATACGTTTTCCACTCGCAATCGACATTGTCACCATGACAAAAACCATACTCATCATCATTAGAGACATTAAAATACTTGCAGTATATGTAAATAAAGACATCAATTCTCCGGTTGTCATATTTTGAGCCACAATTTGATGAGCCCCTAACCACGAAATCAAAAGAATTGTGCCATACATACAAAGCTGCATAACAGGCGAGTTAAACACTAAGATTTTTTCCGCTTTCCCTTGAATACTAAAAATAGTCTCACTTTCATTACGGAACTTTTCAATTTCATGATCCTTACGAACAAAAGATTTCACGACACGAATGCCTAGAATATTTTCTTGAATACTCGCATTTAAAAAATCATAGCGAGAAAATAATCGACTAAAGATAGGACTTACAATAAAAATAATTCCAAACAAAACGACTCCCAAAAATAAAACCGCAACCACAAAAATCATTGCCATTCGTATATTAATGATAAAAGCCATGATCAAAGATGCGATTAACATCAATGGTGCACGAACACAAACACGAATAATCATCTGATATGCATTTTGTATATTTGTCACATCCGTCATCATACGTGTGATTAATCCACTTGTTGAATAAGCGTCAATATTTGAAAAAGAAAAGTTTTGAATATTACGATACTCTGCCTTTCTTAAATTCTTCGCAAAACCACTCGATGCGATTGCCGCATGCTTTCCACTTTTAGCACCAGCCCATAAAGATACAAAGGCTGCCACCAGCATTAAAGTCCCATAAAACCAAATTGAACCCATATTTCCTTTTTCAATACCATTATCCACTAATAATGCCATCAAAAATGGAATAAACACTTCAAGTATGGCTTCGATTGAAACATAAACCGGACTCAATAACGTATCCTTTTTATATTCTTTAACTTCATTCAATAAAGTCTTGACCATAATAAAACCTCCATTATTCTAAATCTTCAATTATTCTAAATTTTCAGCTAGCTCTTTTAAGATTTCTAACAATTGCACCTTCTTCTCGTCACCTAAGACATTTCCAAATCTAGATTCCATTGTACGAATCTGCTTCACGATATCTTCATGAAGATCCTGCTCTTTTTGAGTCAACACAATAGCACGAACTCTTTTATCCTTTTGATTCAATTTTCTTTCAATAAACCCCTTCTGTTCCAAGCGATTTAAAATTCCTGTAACCGTTGGATTCGAAATATGAAAATGCTCTTCTATATCTCTTTGAATGACTGGATCCTTATCCGTAAAATGTAGATATCCTAAGACGTCTTGTTGAGATTTAGTTAAATCATATTTTTTTAAACCTTCATTCATATGTTTGTCCATTTTTTTCTTGATTAAACTAAAATAAAAACCAATCTCATTATTGTCACACATTTTCCTCACCACCATTTCCATAGCGCGCTATATATTTGCATAGTACGCTATATATATTACTATAATAATTCCATTTGTCAATTTTTAATTTTTTAGTTATCATACTTATGTATGAAAAAAAATGAAGAATATATTGTAACATGTATCGATGATACAGATTTAAATAGTGGTGTTGTAAAAATTGACGATATGGTTGTCTTTGTGCCAAACTTATTGATTGGTGAAAAGGCAAAAATCAAAATCGTAAAAGTCAACAAAAAATATGCTTTTGGCATAATTACTCAACTTTTAGAGCCAAGTATAAATCGCCAAGAACTTACTTGTGAAGTTGCTAAAACATGTGGTGGATGCCAACTTCAACACATGAAGTATGCTTATCAATTAGACTATAAATATAAACATGTCAAAAAATTATTTGAAGACATAGAAGTCAAGCCAATACTAGGTATGGATTCTCCTTGGTACTATCGTAACAAAGCACAGTTTCCGGTTAAAATCAAAGATGGAAAAGTACAAATGGGATTTTATCGCCAACATTCAAACGACGTTGTGACATGTAAAGAATGCAAAATTCAAGATTTTACAATCAATGAAATCTTTGGCTTCATTCAAAAACATATCACAATTGAAATGGCAGAAGGCTTACGCCACATCTTTATCCGCCACTCAAGTACAGATGAAATTCAAGTGGTATTTATTGGTAAAAATGAAAAGAATATTTTTTCTTTGTCTAAACTATTAAAAAACACATTCTCAAACATCACAAGTATTGTATTTAACTACAACACACGAAATGACAACGTGATCTTAGGTGATACATATAAAGTCTTATATGGAAATGACTACATCATTGAAAAATGTTTGGGTAACAAAGTGAAACTGCACTTTAAATCCTTCTTCCAAGTCAACCCTATACAGATGGAAGTTTTGTACAATCAAGCTATTAAAGCCGCTAATCTTTCTGGAAACGAAACATGCATTGATATGTATGCAGGCACAGGTACCATTGGTATGGCTGTCAGTAAACATGCGAAAAGCGTGATTGGTGTTGAAATCGTTAAAGAAGCCGTTGATAATGCCAACGACAATACAAAAATGAATCACCTTGATAATTGTCACTATATTTGTCAGGATGCCACAGATTTTGCGCATGATCATAAAGATGATAAAATTGATGTTATTTTTATTGATCCACCAAGAAAAGGCATGACTGAAAATGGTATTAAAGACACAATAACAATGCAACCTGATAAAATTATATATGTTTCTTGCAATCCTAAAACGTTATCACGAGATCTAAAAATTTTTAAAAATTATGGATACCAATGCGAATACGTTCAACCTGTAGACATGTTTTGTCAAACAACCGGACTTGAATGTGTTGCCAAGCTTGTTAAAATAGTGTAATATTTTAACAATATGAGGCCGTGGTGGAATCGGTAGACACGCTACTTTGAGGGGGTAGTGAGTAATGCTCGTGTGCGTTCAAATCGCATCGGCCTCACCATATAGATATAAAAAGTGCTTCGGCACTTTTTTTATTTTCCACACAAAAAAACTAGACCAAACGGCCTAGTTAGTCTTTACTTGGAAATTTAAATACTTGTTCCCCCTCTTTTGTCACTAAGTATTTTCCACGCGCAATATATTCAACATAATCTGGATTTGTCAGATTCTGTTTTGCCTTCTCCAATTCTTTCTTTTTAGAAGACAATTCTTTTTTTTCTTTTTCCTTTTGAACAATACTCGACTTTAACTCATGCGTCATTGACAATTGCTGCAAACCACCCATGATTAAAAAGCCAGACATAACCAGCATTGCGATATATACAAAGAAATGTTGAACTTTTTTTCGTTTTCCCTTCATATTTTTATCCCCTTTTTACTATAGCATATAATAGAAAGCGATTTCAATGTAAATTATTTCACACGCATAGCTAAAATCGCAATATCACTAGGATTTATACCAGAAATACGACTTGCTTGTCCTAATGTTAAAGGCTTGATAGCTGTTAATTTTTGTCTTGCCTCCAAAGATAAATTATCCATATTTTCATAATCCAAATTGGTTGGAAGCTTCATTTTTTCCATCTGTTGTAAATGTTTCGCATCGCGCTTTGCCTTGGCAATATAACCAGCATACTTTGTCTGGATCTCAATCTGCTCATTAATTTGAGTTTCATAATCCAATCCCGTATATTTTGCCAAGCCCTTAACTGTAATTTTTGGACGTTTAATTAAATCCAATGCACTACATCCATGTGCCAATGGATCAAAACCCAAGCTATCAAGATATTCATTGACTTCACTATTCGGTTTAATATGTGCATTTGAAAGTTCTTCTCGAGCAACCTCAATATCATCCATCTTCTTTTTAAATGCATCATATCTTTCTTGTGAAACCAAACCAATTTCATAGCCCTTTTCAAGCAATCTTTGATCCGCATTGTCATGACGTAGCAACAATCTATATTCCGCTCTTGAAGTTAATAAACGATAAGGTTCCTTTGTTCCTTTTGTACATAAATCATCTAACATGACCCCAATATAAGCTTCATCACGACGAAGAACAAATGGTTCTTTACCATCCACTTTCAATGCCGCATTCGCCCCAGCCATCAATCCTTGACCAGCTGCTTCTTCGTATCCGCTCGTACCATTGACCTGTCCTGCAGTAAATAAATTCTCAACAATTTTATTTTCCATATTCGGCTTCATCTGAAGTGGATCAATCGCATCATATTCAATCGCATACGCATATTTTTCAATCACACAATTTTCAAGTCCCGGCAAAGAATGAACCATCTTTTCCTGTACATCAATAGGCATTGATGTTGAGAATCCTTGAATGTAAATTGTATCTAATTCTTTAGATTCAGGTTCTAAGAAAAGCTGATGTCTTTCTTTATCCGCAAAACGAACCAATTTATCTTCAATACTTGGACAATAACGAGGACCTACCCCTTTTACTAACCCAGAATACATTGCAGAATCATGCAAATGTGTATGAATGATTTCATGCGTTTCTGGCTGTGTATAAATTAAATGGCAAATCTCTTGTTTTTCAAAAGGCAATACATCCTCTTGTTTTGTTGTTTCACTAAAGCGCAAAAATTGATTTGTCCCTGGTTGTGGTTCTGTCTTTGAAAAATCAATTGTATCCATTTTAATACGAGGTGGTGTCCCCGTCTTTAAACGGAAAGTTTTAATTCCAGCCTCACGCAATGATTCTGACAACGTATTAACCGTCCTTTGATCTTCTGGACCAGAAACAGTGGAAGTATGTCCTCTTAAAACATTACTTGTCATATAAGTACCTGTTGTCAAAACAACCGTCTTACTTTCAATAAATGTTCCATCTTCTAACTCAACACCACAGGCTTTTCCATCCTTGATTACAACAATTTTACATGCTGCCTCAATAATATCTAAATTATCCTGTTCTTCTAATGCCTTTTTCATAAAACGTTTATAGGCAATTTTATCGCTTTGAACACGCAAACTCCATACTCCAGGTCCTTTTGTCGTATTCAACATCTTAAACTGTAAAGCCGTTTTATCTGCCGCAATAGGCATCATACCACCCAAGGCATCAATTTCTCGAACTACGATTCCTTTTGCCGGTCCACCTACACTAGGATTACATGGCATCGAACCAATCATATCTTTACTTAACGTTACGATAGCCGTTTTCTTATTCATTCGACTCGCCGCTAAACAAGCCTCAATTCCGGCATGTCCAGCTCCAACAACTACTACATCATACATTTTATACACCCGATTTCTTTCTTAGTTGAAAGTGAAAAATACTTTGTGGAACTTTTAAATACAAAGTAACTACCACATATACAATTACACTTAATAAACCATTTAAACACATCTTGAACAAACATGAAAGTTTTGATCCTTCAACACCATACAATCCAACTTTAGATAGAAGTATTGAAGTAATCCATAACGTGAATAATCCAATCAAAATACGCACTACAATAATTGAAGTTTTACGATATGAAATGTGGTATACATCTTGAATCTCTTTTAAATTTTTATAAATGATATATCCTGTACCAATAAAACTTGAAATAACAGCACCCGCGATCCCCATGATCCATACAAATGGAATCAAAAGAACTCCTTTGATCAATACACCAATCGCAAGATTTTTTAATACATTTTTTCTTAATTCCAAAGAAACCATTAAATTCGTAACTAACGGAGCTAATGTAGATAAGAAACCTTCCAAAGCCATCCATTGTACAACGAATGTACACAATTCTAAGTTTTCAGAATAATATAACGTGTAATTCAATGGTCCTGCATACGCAAAAATACAAAACGATACAGGAATAGCTACATATAAAACTACGTTGATACTATCCAATACATTTTTCTTGACTAACTTATAATTTTTCTTTGACAAAGCCTCTGAAATATGCGGAATTATCGCTGTCGCAAAACCAGGACCCAAAATCATTGGGATCGCATTTAATTTACCTGCCACATAGTTTGATGCAGAAATAACAGTCGTTGTATCTTCGGCATTATAATGCATCTTTAATCCTGTAGGAAGTAAGAAACCATTAAATACCTGGTCAATATTTCCTAAAATCGCAACCACTAAATAAGGAATAGCTAGGGTAAGAATTTCTCTGAAGATTTTCTTAGCTGAATGAGAACGTGTCGTTTGTCTTTGTACCATTTCATCCACTACACATTGGTGTTTACGATCAAAATACGCAAATTGAGCAATTGCCGCAATCGTTGCCACTGAAGTTGACATAACCGCCGCATATAATGCATACTTTTTATCCCAGCCAAACGCATAGACTACAAGGCATGCTGCACTTAGTAAAAAGGCAACACGGAATACTTGTTCAAAAGCTTGTGAAAAAGCATATTCTTCCATTTCTTTTAAGCCTTGATAATATCCTCTAAATGCAGATAATACAGGAACAAGAAAAATCGCTAGAGATAATATTTTTAAACAGTTTGCCATGATATCCGCATTCTTGGCGACCATAGCTGGCGCAATTACATTCGATAAAGTAAATAAGAGGATCATTCCAACAAATCCCGTTAAGCCTAAAATCGCAAAAGCAATTTTCTTTACTAAAATAACACTTTTCGCATCTTCTAAAGCAATATAACGAGCTACAAGTGTGGCCACCGCAAAAGGGACTCCCGACTGAAATATCGTCAATAAATACGCATATATATTATAAGATTGTGCATATACAGACTGATATGCTTCCGATTGAAGTATATATGAAAATGGAATTGTATAAGCCAATCCAATTAGTTTTGATACAAATAGACCGCCTGTTCCGATCAGGCCACCAACAATAATCGACTTTTTGGCCGCTGAAGATTTCGACATAAAATAAATACCCCCAATTTCATAATTATAACATACATCCTTAAAAGTATTATGATTTTTTATATATTAAGAGTATAGTAAAGATAAGGAGTGTGAGATTATGTATCCAGCCTATATACATACGCAAACTACGGCTCGAAACATTGATCATGCAGCCATCAAAACATACCAGATTCCAAGTTTGATTCTGATGGAACATGCAGCTTTAAAATCAGCCGAAATTATTGAACAAATCACAAATACAAACCAATCTATCTGCATTCTTTGCGGCCCTGGAAATAATGGTGCCGATGGATTAGCAATCGCAAGACTTCTACAGCCTAAATATCCAAATCTATATGTTGTGGTTCCAGAAATCAAAAAGATGTCCGAAGATGAAAAAATTCAATTTCAAATGATACAAAATTTAAAAATCCCATTCAGCCAAAATCTTCCTAATGTCACTTATGACATTTATATTGATTGCCTTTTTGGCAATGGATTATCTAGAGATATTACCGGATTTTATAAAACTATGATTCAAACTGTTAACACATCTCATTCAACCATTATCAGTATTGATATGCCTAGTGGCATTGATTCCACTATGGGAAATGTTCTTGGATGCGCCATTCATGCAGATTACACAATTAGCTTGGATTGCTACAAACAAGGACAATGGCTAAATGAAGGAAAAAATCATTGTGGCAAATTATATCTCGTAGATATCGGAATTCCTCAAATTCTTCATCAAAAATGCATGGACAAAATTAAAATATTAAATGAGGAGGATATTCATCTTCCAAATCGCCCATTGAATGCACATAAGTCAACTTTTGGAAAAGCCCTAATGATTGGCGGAAGTCAAAACATGCATGGTGCAATCCACATGGCAAGTCTTAGTGCTTATAAAAGTGGTATCGGTACTCTTACTTTGATGGTTCCAGAATGTATTTCTAATGTTCTCGCAATCAAATCCGATTTTTATATGCTTCTTCAATGTGCCGATCGCAATGGTATATTTAGTTCTAAAGCCATTGATTTGTTGAAACAAAATATTAACAATTATTCAATTATTTCAATTGGAAATGGCATGCAAAAAAACAACATTACTATCGCTTTAGTTGAACAAGCTTTAAAGAGTGACAAAAAAATAGTACTTGATGCCGATGCATTATGGGCTGCACAAAAGAATATTGAATTATTAAAACGGAGTGAAACCACAATTTTAACTCCGCATATTAAAGAAATGTCCGATTTAACAGGTATCCATGTTTCAACCATTTTATCAAACCCATTCGAAGTGGCTCGCGACTTTTCAAAAGAATATCCAAGCTGTGTACTAATACTAAAATCAAGTCAAACCTATATTGCCCATCAAGGCAATGTCTATGTTTTAGATGCACAAAATGCAGGTCTGGCAAAAGGCGGCAGTGGGGATATTTTATGTGGTATTGTCGTTGCGATGCTTGGACAATGCAAAGATAGTTTACAAGCGGCTCTATGTGCTACCTATATTCATTCGCAAAGTGCTAAACTTGATATAGATTCGGCAAGTTTCATGCCCGAAGATATTATCAACAATATTCCAAACACATTAAAAAGGCTGAGATCCTAGTGATTCTCAGCCTCATCTTTTTGTATCAAATTTTTCAATGTTAAAACAGCACATTTCATTAATGGTTTTAAATCATGATTTTGAATGTTTGATAATCCTGCTTTTTCTCTTTCCTGATTCGCTAAACATAAAAACATAGCTCCACTACGAACATGACGAGTTTGTCCTACGATAAACACAGTACTTGATTCCATTTCTGAAGCCAGACAATCCAGTCTGCAATACGCATCCCATTTGTTTTGCAACTCTTGATAAACTGGCATTGTTTCCGGTGCATGCTGACCAAAAAAAGAATCCTTACTTTGAACAACACCTACATGATAAGGAAGATTAAGTCTTTTTGCACTTTCGACTTGCGCACTTAAAACTTCAAAATGAGGAACAGCTGGAAATTCAATAGGTGCATATTCACGTGTTGTACCTTCTTGACGAATGGCACCACTTGCAATCACAATATCTCCACCTTGAACATCAAGACGCATTCCACCACATGTACCTACACGCAAAAAGGTATGACACCCTAGTTGAATAAGCTCTTCCATTGCGATTGCAGTACTAGCTCCACCAATACCTGTTGAAACAACGCTACACAATACTCCATTAATATAGCCTGAATATGTAACATATTCACGGTTGTCCGCAACAAAATATGCATCATCTAAATAAGATGCGATATCCTTTACTCTTTTGGGATCTCCCGTTAAAATAACATAATCTCCAACACCATTTTCCTCTAATTGAGTATGATATTGTTTATTTGAACCTTCTGTGTAATCAATCATAAAATATCCTAGAAAGATTGGAATTGTAAATAGTAGACATTTGGATGAAACATTGTCGTATTAAAGCTATAAGCCTGACAATCATCATTTTCTCCATCCCAGTCATTATTCAATTTGGATAATAAATCATCGATTTCATCTTCATTCAAATCACTTGTCGCATAAAACTCCATGCAACCAGCTAAACTTGGCTGTAATCGACTTGGAGAATAAGACATCTTTGAACAAATTTCATTCAATGCTTTTTGAACAACTTCAACAACAGCATCATCTTCTTTGTCAACAACCACATGCAATCTTATCTTCATTATGCATTCACCTTATCTACTACATAATTACATAATTTTTTTAAGTTTGTATCATTAGACAAAGTGATAACTTTACCCAAACTTAAATTCAATGCTCCAATAACAGGTTCACCATTATCCATCAATACATTTAAAGTACCCGTAGTATTTTCGTAATATACATCAAACAAATAACTTTGTTTTCCGTTATCTTCTTTCTTTTCTCTTAAATCAAAATGGAAAGCATCTTTATTTTTTAAAATAATACGAACAGCTCCTGCTCCAGAGCTAGGAATTGATTTTGCCATAGAAACCTCCTACTTTTTATTAGCATCATATGTAAGCATAATGCCTAAATTCGCATAAATACTTAAATCTACATCCGCAACATCACAAGTCACATGAGCCTGCATACCTTCTAATTTTGGTAACATAGCTAATGCTTTCTTTGCATCTTCGCTATGCAAAGCAGAAACAGATAACGCAATTAAAATTTCATTTGAATGAAGTCTTGGATTTACCGAGCCAAGATATTCTGTTTTTAAGTTTTGGATAGGTAAAATAGCTTCTGGTGAAATTAAAACTTTCTTTTTATCAATTCCTGCAAGATGTTTTAATACATTCATTAAAACGGCTGAACAAGCACCCATTAAATTCGTTGTTTTTCCTGTAATAATTGTTCCATCATCTAATTCAATAGCACCAGAGAAAGAATGAGTTTGTTCTTCTTTTTTACGTGCAGCCACAACACAAGGACGATCTAATTCTGTAATACCCGCTTTGTTCATAACAACTTCTTGTTTTTGAACTTCTTCATATGAACATAGTTCATGAGCATATCTTGTTTTACTTACAAAATAACGACGAATGATTTCCTGGTTACTTGCATTACAACATGCTTCATCATCACTAATACATAAACCCGCCATATTTACACCCATATCTGTTGGACTTTGATAAGGACTTGAACCATATATTTCTTCAAAAATGTTCTTTAGGACAGGAAAAATTTCAATGTCACGATTATAGTTAACTGTTACTTCATTGTAAGCCTGTAAATGGAATGGGTCAATCATATTTACATCGGCCAAATCTGCAGTTGCAGCCTCATAAGCTAAATTAACAGGATGATTCAAAGGCAAATTCCAAATAGGGAACGTTTCATATTTTGCGTATTCAGCCTTAATGCCATGTTTATGTTCATGATATAACTGTGATAAACAAGTAGCCATTTTACCACTACCAGGACCAGGTGCTGTTACAACCACTAAAGGTCTTGTTGTCTTAACATAATCATTCTTTCCAAATCCAGAATCCGAAATGATTTTTTTAGTATCCGTAGGATATCCTTCAATAAAGTAGTGGAAATATACGTCAATTTTTCTACGTTTCAAACGAGCTTTAAATAAATCAACTGCTTTTTGACGATTGTATTGTGTTACAACAACACTTCCAACATATAATCCTATTTGTGTAAATTCATTGATCAAACGTAAAACATCTTCTTGATATGTAATTTGTAAATCGGAACGAGTTTTATTTTGTTCAATATCATTAGCATTAATGACAATGACAATTTCTGCATCATCCTTTAACTGCATCAACATTTGTAATTTTGAATCTGGCGAAAATCCAGGTAATACACGAGAAGCATGATTATCATCAAATAATTTTCCACCAAACTCCAAATATAATTTATCTCCAAATTGAGAAATTCTTTCTTTAATATGCTCTGACTGCATTTCTAAATATTTTTGATTATTAAATCCAATTTTTTTCATAATTTTACTCTCCATACAACTCATGATTTTACAATAAAAATACAAAAAAGGCAAAAAAAAAGGACCCGGCAGCTAGCTATCTTCGCAGGGGCAAGCCCAACTATTGTC
>OHRH01000474.1_pt1 | contig 29747 bp, 27 predicted proteins | sample 1578391 | NCBI WGS metagenome assembly OHRH01 (sample SAMEA3879599, study PRJEB24766) | human gut metagenome | biome: human-associated habitat; feature: feces | place: USA | collected 1985/1987 | reverse complement strand
TAGCAATGGAGCAATCCGGTTACATCAGTGAGTGGCAAAATTTACTTTTGACACTTACATCACAATATATCATTTTTCATAATACCATATTCTTGAGAATTTTCCTAGTCATGCTTTTTAATAAATCAAAAATAAAAACCAATAAAAAACGAAGTTCTTTCTCTGTCACTCATTTAAACAGAATCTGAAAGAACTTCGTTTCTCTGGTTTTATTTTTTAATATCCCGCCGGCACAAGCAATGTAAATGGATAAATCGGAATATTTCTCACGATTCCGAACCCCACCACTATAACTAATACCACATATAGGACTTTCTGATTAATCTTCTGATCCACATGATTACCACCGGTCAAAACCCAGTCAATCAATCGTGCTACAATATACACACCAAGAAACGGGAGTAATGTCACATACATCGGATTATACCGGAATGCCATATAAAATCTTCCATGTAAAATAGAATAGCTTGCCCGCCCGGCACCGCACCCCGGACAATACAGTCCGGTAATAATATGAAAGAGGCAGGGCAGCGGATACTGGTGCGGATTATGAAAAAAGAGATAACCCGCAGCGGCCACTGCAATCACTGCCCCCGTCAGAACTGCGATGATCCTGGCTGACCTTTTTGTTTGAAATGCTTCACGCATCTTTCTCTTCCAAATCATCATCCGCTCACTTTTTAATAATAGTAATAAGCCGAACCGGAAACTGCCCCTGTCACGATCAGAACCATGTAGATCAACCATGTAAGAAGACCAATTGCAAAGGATACGATAATCCAGATTTTTGCCATCTTCGCATTATTCTGTGCTTCTTCAAGATTTCCTGCCAGCATAGCACTATTGATCTTCGCCGAGAATACGATTCCCACTACACCAAACGGGAGACAGCAACATAATGTTGAAATAATTGATAATATAAGATATGGAACCCAGTTCACTGGCTTCTGTGGCATTCCATTGAAATTATTCTGCTGATAATATCCCTGGTTTTGCTGACCATAGTTTGGAGCTTGCTGAGTATAATTCTGATTCTGCTGGTTATAATTCTGATTTTGCTGACCATACCCCTGTCCATACTCATAGTTGTTTGGTTCACCATAGGAAGTATTCTGCTCCTGATTCACACTTTTGTATGGATCGTTCTGATATGAACCTTCCACATCCTCTGGCTGTGTTGGTTCTGTCGGCTGCACATCTTCTTCTGGCTGCACTTTTTCTTCCGGCAGCACTTTTTCTTCCGACAGCACCTCTTCTTCTGTCTGCACTTTTTCTGTCGGCTGCTGTACCTCTGCTGTACCTTCTGTTATGTTATCTGTTGTCTCTTCCTTCACCTGTGATACAGGTTCCATCTTCTGTACCGGCTGCTTCGCCCCGCAATTCGGGCAAAACTTACAACTATCTGGTATCTCCTGATAACAGTTCATACATCTCATCATCTCTACCTCGCTTTCGTAAGTCACAATTCTCACTTTCCCATAGCACTGACCAATTTGCTCACTAGTGAGTTTTGCGACTTTATTTCTTATATCATAACATTAATATCACCAAAAAACTTGTATCTTCATTAAAAATTAACACTTTTCTTTTCCCAAACGGATTTCTTCCATCTGTTTTGCAGTTTCCTCATCAAGATAATCCAGAAGATAATTTTTCAGATTTACCTGCCTGCCCAGATGCTCTCCTCTGAGTTCTTTTAATGCTAACTCAACCTCTTCTTTCAGACCTGGCGCAGACATTCTGTGAGCCCCCTGCCCCATGATAATCACCTGCTCAAGTCCATCTGATGTGGCTACTGTTACATCTGCATTCTTCGCAATCCTGCGGACTGCCTTCTCAATATATTGATCTGCTGTTTCTGCTTCTTTCGTATAGACGATATAAATGTTATGATATTTCATCACTTCACCCGGATTCCCCTCTACTTTATAAGCATCATACACAAGGATCAGGGTACATTTGCGAAATCCCTGATAGTTACTTAGAATATCTGCAAGCTTTCCTCTTGCTGCACCAATATCTCTTTCTGAAAGTTCTTTCAGTTCCTCCCATGAAAAAATTATATTATAACCATCTACCAGAAGGTATTCTTCTGTTCCGGCTTTCGCTCTCCGGCGCGCTTCCCACTTCGGATCCTGGTAAGCGCTTCCCGGCTCTCTCGTCTTTTCCTTTGCCCGGACAGTTACAGGACCTGTAGAACGATCCTTCTTCGGATCCGGTGTACGGACATAGATCGCATCCAACTCTTCCTGTGTCAGTTCAATACTGGAGTGCCTGCGTTTTGGAAGTGTCACCTCCATTACATCCATTTCATCATCATTTTCTGATTCCAATGTATGTTCCATATGCATATATTCTTCAACTTCATCCCAATCTACAACAAATCCTGCTCCATGTGCACAGAATACAGAACCTGTCGGATTCGCCAGATCTGCCTCTGAATCATAGGTTGACGCTGCCAGAACTTCTTCCTGATTATGACAAATATCATAACCTTTCAACGAAACTGCCATTCTTCCACGTCCACCTGTATAGGCAGTGAATTCTTTCTGATATCCACGCATCAGGGACACCGGTGCACTTCCTGTCAGCACTGTTGTCTCTTCTTCTATCATCGGTGTTCCGAATTTGCCGGACATATTTTGGATATCTGTCATAGCTCGTCCTACATTTTCTGATGGAAGTTCCATTCGGAATTCATAATATGGCTCCAGAAGAATACTGTCTGCTTTCTTTAATCCCTGACGCACTGCACGATAAGTTGCCTGACGAAAATCTCCGCCTTCCGTATGCTTCTGGTGTGCACGTCCGGAAGTCAGCGTAATCTTCATATCCGTGATCGGTGAACCTGTCAGCACACCTTTGTGCTCCTTCTCTTCCAGATGTGTCAGAACAAGCCGCTGCCAGTTTCTGTCCAGAATATCTTCACTGCACTCTGCTGCAAACTGCATTCCAGATCCACGTTCTCCCGGTTCCAGACGCAGATGCACTTCTGCATAATGACGTAATGGTTCAAAGTGTCCCACACCTTCTACTGGTGCTGTGATTGTCTCTTTATAAACAATACTCCCTTCACCGAATTCTACCAGCACACCAAAACGTTCCTTTATCATCCGCTGTAAAATCTCAATCTGCACATCTCCCATCAGCTGTACATGAATCTCAGAAGTCTGTTCCTCCCATACAATATGAAGTTCTGGTTCTTCTTCCTCTAAAATCTTTAGGTTCAAAAGCATCTTATGTACATCACAGTCATCCGGAAGAAGGATCTGGTATGTCAACACCGGCTCTAATACTGGTAAATCTGACTCTTCTTCTGCTCCGATTCCCTGCCCGGGTCTTGTATTTTCCAATCCTGTCACTGCACATACTCTTCCGGCTTCTACTTCCTGGACAGCCTCAAATTTCTCACCGGAGTAGATCCGGATCTGATTGATCTTTTCATTCAGTCCTTCCACTACATCTTTTACTTTCAGTCTTCCACCTGTCACTTTCAGATAGGTCAGACGGTTTCCCTGATTATCCCTTGCAATCTTATAAACCTTTGCCCCAAACTCTGCCGGATAAGTCTTATCTTTTATATACAGATCAAGTCCATCCAAAAGTTCTTCCACGCCTTGAGAATGTAGTGCCGAACCAAAATAACATGGAAACACCTGACGGTCTGCAACTGCTTTTTGTACTTTATCCAAAGCGATTCTTCCCTCTTCCAGATATTCTTCCATCATATCATCTTCACAGACAGCCAGCTCTTCCAGCACCTCTTCCACTGCGCTCTCTTTCGTATGTAAATATACTTTTCCACCCGGGCAGTCGGATTCTGTCATGATATCCACAAATGGAACGACATTTTCCCCAAAACGCTTGCGGAGTTCTTTCAGAAGTTTTTCACCATCCGTTCCTTCCTGATCCATTTTATTCACAAAAAGAAAGGTCGGAATGTGATATCTTTTTAATAACTTCCATAGTGTCTGTGTATGTCCTTGCACACCATCTGCTCCACTGACAACAAGCACCGCGCAATCCAGAACCTGCAGAACGCGTTCCATCTCCGCAGAAAAGTCCACATGTCCCGGTGTATCAAGAAGTGTGATCGTGCGATCCTTCCACCGGAATACTGCCTGCTTGGAAAAAATAGTGATCCCACGTTCTCTTTCCATCTGATCTGTATCTAGAAACGCATCTTTATGATCCACTCTGCCAAGCTTCCTGATTGCTCCGGCATGATAGAGCATGCTTTCTGACAATGTCGTCTTTCCGGCATCTACATGCGCTACAATACCTATATTTATATATCTGTCCGGCTTATTTTCTGAGTTATTCCCCATAAAATCTGCCCCTTTCATTGTTTTCTCGTTTTTCAATTATACCATAGGAAAGAAAAGGAGTCGACTGCTCTTCTTTACAGTCAACTCCTGCTTTTCTTTCTCTGTTATCTTCTAATTATTCACTGAATGATGCACAACCAGGCTTTCCCGATCGATTGCTTTAAAAGAATACCCCAGATTTTTATAGTACTCCATTACCGTCGGAAGTGCCTGAATGGTAGACTCCTTCGCCTCTGTGTCATGGAACAGGAGCATTACTTTGGTATACTCATCCGTCTCTGACTGTGCGATGATCTGATCTGCCGTAACCGTTCCTCCATCTCCACTGCTCACATTCCAGTCATAATACTGGTATCCCTTATCCAACACCTGTTGTGTCAACTGTGTCATGATTCCTACCGAATATTTTTTTGAAATGGAATTTGATGCGCCTCCCGGAAAACGGATAAAGCATGGAACAAATCCAAGCTGTTCCTTTGCCACCTCTCCTATTTTCTCAAGATCATCAAAATAAGCATCCACAGATGCATAGACCTGATCATATTCATGCGTATAGCTGTGAAGTCCAACTGTATGTCCCTCATCATAAACTTTCTTGATCATAGGGAAATAATCCGGCTGCTGGGCAGTAATGAAAAAGGTAGCTTTCGCATCATACTGATCCAGAATATCAAGCACACGCTGCGTATTTGCAGACGGACCATCATCAAATGTCAGATAAACGACTTTCTCATCATCCTGCGGATCCATGGTTCCAACTGCAACTCCCGGCTGAAGAGACATGGACTTATCTCTTTCTGCCTTTGCTGCCTCTTCTGCTTTTTTCGCCTCTTCTTCGGCTTTTTTCTTCTCTTGTGCTTCTTTCTCTTTCTGTATTTCTACCTGACGTAAAGCTGCTGCTTCCCGCGCATTTGCCACCATACATACACCTGTTCCGACAATCGCAAAAAACACAAGACCTACCAGTATGTTGAAATAAATATTGTTCTCCTGACGCATTCTTTTATAACTATGCCAGACACTCACCAGTACATCTTTTATCTTTATCAACATTTCCTTTATCTTTTGCTGCATTCTCTCTCCCAATCCCTCTGCGTTACTGTAAACAACGCTCTTTTTCTTACGGATATTACTGACATCACTATTTCCAGCATCTTTCGCATACAATATCCGCATAATTATATATATTATAAACCATACTTCTTAAATATGTAGTAATGATTCATTAAGAATTATTCGAAAAATGTTACATTTCTGTTACTCACTATCCTGCACTACTGTTCACACTACATGAGACCAGCAATGCATCCCCATCCATCCGTATTTGACCATTTTCTTTACAGGTGTTAAAATAACTTTACAGATAAGCAATCACCGCATTCGCATGATCTGCCACAGAACACAGAAAGGAGAATATCCGCAATGGAGGATAAGCGTATCACCAAAACAAAACGTGCTTTAAAGTCTGCTCTTTTAAAGCTTTTGACCACACAGGCTTTTGATGCGATTTCAATCACTGAATTATGTAAGATTGCCAATGTCAGCCGGATCACTTTCTACACACATTATAAGGATAAATTTGCCCTCCTTGACGACATTTTCAATGATATGCTGATTATTGGAAAAGAAGGATACCATCGCAGACAAGAGGAAAACAATCCCGAAAACAATCTCACACAGGGATATCTGAACGTTTTGGACAGTATTTTGTCTCTTTACTATGAACGTTATGATTTTTTCCAGCATGTCGTACCGGAGACAAATCCTTACCTGGCTTTTCGATTTTATCGGATCCTTTTAGACACGGTAGAATCTCATACAGATAAGCTGAAAGCTTCTTATTCTTTAAAATATTCTGCAAGACAGATTGCCGGATTTATCTGCTTTGGTCTGTTCGGATTTATCAGTGAGTCTTATACATCAAAAGTACCGTTAGAACAGGTTCAGGCCGGAGCAAGACAGCTTTTAACAGATCTTCTGCAATCCAAAATTCTTGTATGATATTTTGCATTTGTAACTGTTCAGAGCCAAGCAAAATTTCAAAAAAGATGTAAAATGCTTGCACTTTTAAATTTAAACATGAAAAAGAACATGCCTCACAGTTTCAAGACTTCTTAAACAGAAGCTTTTATTCTCTGGTCATGTTCTTTTTTATTTTTAATAGTTACGCCTCTTTTTCTTTGTAATGATGCGCCTCTTCGAGCATCATATCTTTCACTTTCATCAGTCGGATCTGTGTACTACGCTCATTCTCATCCAGTTTCATCGTAATGTATTTGATACTTTCCTCTGTCTCTGGAATGATAACATGCTCCAGTGCATTTACACGACGTCTTGTCTTCTCAATCTCTGCCGCCATCAGCTGACATGCTTTTTCACATTCTGCAAGTCGGATCATATCTGGGAGGATATCTGATAAAGACTTCACTGCTCCATCAAGATCACTGGAAGTAAATGCAAATCCATAAGAATAGATATCATTTTCATCCGCTGTTCTTGTTTTGGATGTGAAGGTCGGAATCTCAACGCTCATAACATTCTTCTCATCAACTATAAGTCCAACTTCCTGCTTCGGAGCCATCAATGCAGTATTCAGTGCTGCCTCTGACATTCCGGCCCGGGCAATAACAAAATTACGGTTCGCAGAGAGAATTCCTTCTTCTACACGAAGTCTCACTTCCATATTTTCTCGGACAAGATCCAGATACTGGCGCATCAGCTCATCACGCTTATCTTTCAAAAGCTTGTGACCACGAATGGCTGTAATCCGCTTTTTCTTCAAACGGGTTAGTTCCATACGGGTTGGATTCACTTGTTTCGCAGCCAATACCGCCACCTCCTCTTTCTATCTTCGATCACTCTGTCTGTTCTTACTCTTTGTCGTAATATTCATCCAGATATTTATCGTCAATTCGTTTGAGTTCGGTACGCGGCAGCATGCGAAGCAGCTTCCATCCGATATTCAATGTTTCCTCAATGCTTCGGTCTGTCTGATATCCCTGAGATACATATTCTTTCTCAAATGCATCTGCGAAACGTGCATATTTCAGGTCAATTTCTGTCAGTGCAGCCTCTCCTAGGATAACCATCAGCTCTTTTGCATCTTTACCACGCGCATAAGCGGCAAACAACTGATTCATCGTATTGGCATGATCTGCTCTTGTCTTACCTGCTCCGATTCCTTTATCTTTCAGACGGGACAGAGATGGAAGAACATCAATTGGAGGTGTTACTCCTTTTCGGTAAAGCTCACGGCTTAAGATGATCTGTCCTTCCGTGATATATCCGGTCAGGTCAGGGATTGGATGAGTCTTGTCATCCTCAGGCATTGTCAGGATCGGGATCATTGTGATACTTCCCTTCTTGCCATTCTGACGCCCTGCTCTTTCATACAGTGTTGCAAGGTCTGTGTACAGATATCCCGGATATCCACGACGTCCAGGAACTTCCTTTCTGGCTGCGGATACCTCACGCAATGCATCTGCGTAGTTTGTGATATCTGTCAAAATAACAAGGACATGCATATCCTTTTCAAATGCAAGATACTCCGCTGCTGTCAGCGCCATACGTGGTGTTGCGATACGCTCGATTGCCGGGTCATTCGCAAGGTTTACAAACAATACTGTTCTGTCGAGTGCTCCTGTCTCACGGAAGCTTTCGATAAAGAAGTTAGACTCCTCGAAAGTAATACCCATAGCAGCAAATACAACCGCAAAGTTTTCATTTGTTCCAAGTACCTTTGCCTGACGGGCAATCTGTGCTGCCAACTGTGCATGCGGCAGACCAGATGCCGAGAAGATTGGAAGCTTCTGTCCACGAACCAGTGTATTCAATCCGTCAATCGCAGATACTCCTGTCTGGATAAACTCCTCCGGATAACATCTGGCCGCCGGATTCATCGGAAGACCATTGATATCCATTCTGGCATCCGGAAGGATCTGCGGACCCTCATCAATCGGATTACCAAGTCCATCAAAGACACGTCCAAGCATATCTTCTGATACGCCAAGTTCCATGCTTCGTCCAAGAAATCGGACTTTGCTGTTGGAGAGGTTAATACCTGTTGAACTTTCAAACAGCTGTACAAGGACATCGCTTCCGTTCACTTCCAGAACTTTACATCTTCTAGTCTCTCCGCTCGCCAGCTCGATTTCTCCAAGCTCATCATATGTTACGCCTTCTACTCCATGCACCAGCATCAGAGGTCCGGCCACTTCCTGAATGGTTCTATATTCTTTTGGCATTTAACCTTCCTCCTTTACAAATGCTGCTGCGATCTGAACGCTTAATGTCTCATCAACCTGCTTAAATTCTTCGTCAAGCTTATCTTCTGTCACATATTTAAAACGTCCGATCTGCTCTCTGACCGGCATTGAGATCAGTTTCTGAAGTGATGCACCATCTTTTAATGCATCGGTTGCTCTGTCAAAGAATTCGTTAACGAGAACCATCATCATGTGCTGTTTCTTCAATGACGTATACGTATCTACTTCATGGAAAGAGTTCTGATGCAGAAAATCCTCACGAATCGATCTTGCAGCTTCCATCTTCAGACGGTCGGACGGTGAAAGTGCGTCCATACCTACCATCTTAACGATCTCTTCCAGTTCTGCTTCTTCCTGAAGCAGTGTCATCATCTTCTGACGGCCTTCCATCCAGTCTTCGGCAACCTGTCCGTTAAACCATTTTTCCATATCATCCAGATACAGGGAGTAACTCTTCAACCAGTTGATTGCCGGGAAATGTCTCTTGTATGCCAGGGAAGCATCCAGTCCCCAGAACACTTTGACGATACGAAGTGTAGCCTGAGATACCGGCTCAGATGTATCACCACCCGGAGGAGATACTGCTCCGATAACGGAAAGTGCTCCTTCTCTTCCTTCTTTTCCAAGAGAAACTACATGTCCGGCACGCTCATAAAACTGGGCCAGACGACTTCCAAGATAAGCCGGATATCCTTCTTCACCAGGCATCTCTTCCAGACGTCCTGACATCTCACGAAGTGCCTCAGCCCAACGGGATGTTGAGTCTGCCATGAGTGCTACAGAATATCCCATATCACGGAAATACTCTGCTATTGTAATTCCTGTGTAAATGGATGCCTCACGAGCTGCAACCGGCATATCCGATGTATTTGCGATCAGAACAGTTCTCTGCATCAAAGGCTGTCCTGTCTTCGGGTCCTTCAGTTCAGGGAACTCGTTCAGAACGTCTGTCATCTCATTTCCACGCTCTCCACATCCGATGTAGACAACAATATCTGCCTCAGCCCATTTTGCAAGCTGATGCTGGATTACTGTCTTTCCACTTCCGAAAGGTCCCGGAACGGCCGCAACACCGCCCTTGGCGATTGGGAAGAATGTGTCGATAACACGCTGTCCTGTTACAAGTGGCATCTCCGGTGGAAGTTTCTTCTTATACGGACGACCGCGACGAACCGGCCACTTCTGCATCATAGTTAATTCTTTTTCGCCTTTTTCTGTTTCAACAACTGCTACAATATCTTCTACTGTAAATGTGCCTTCTTTGATTTCCTTGATTGTTCCTTTAATTCCGTAAGGAACCATGATCTTCTGCTGTACAAGAACTGTTTCCTGAACTGTACCGATCACATCTCCTGTCTCTACTTCATCTCCAACCTTTACAGTAGGAACAAACTCCCATTTCAGATTTCTCTTAAGAGACGGAACTTCGACTCCTCTTTTCAGGTTATTTCCGGAAATCTTCATAATATCATCCAGTGGTCTCTGGATTCCGTCATAAATACTTGCGATCAGACCAGGTCCTAATTCTACAGACATTGGAACATCCATAGATTCAACCGGTTCTCCAGGTCCGAGACCTGATGTCTCTTCATATACCTGAATGGATGCCTCGTCACCGTGCATCTCAATGATCTCTCCGATCAGACGCTGTTCCGATACACGGACAACGTCAAACATATTCGCATCACGCATTCCCTCTGCGATAACAAGAGGTCCTGCGACTTTTTTAATCACTCCTGTGCTCATTCGCTTACTCCTCCAAACAGAATATCTGATCCGACGGCCTGCTCAACTGTCTTCTTCACGCCTTCAACTCCGGCTCCTGTATTCCCCGACACACCCGGGATCTGAATAATCGCCGGAAATGTCTGCTCACCGTACTTGTTGATTTCTGACGGAATCTGTGCAGCCACAGCCTCTGTAATATAGATAATGCCGTAATTTCCTTCTGCAAGCTGGCGAAGCTTTGTCTTCGCCTCATCCCGGTCCTTCACAGGGCAGATGCTAAGACCGAGGGTGGCAAATCCATAGATACTGTCATAATCGCCCATTACTGCAATCTTATACATACATCTCCCTTATCCTTTCCCGGATTGCTTCATCCGGAAATTCATTCTGCTTTCCGGTCAGTATAATCCGTACTGTCTTGATCTCATTTTGTCTGGCTAACAGATACGCCAGAAGCGGTCCAACGGAAAATGATTCATATTTCTGTGACCTCATAGAATCTGTCATTTTATTATCACACCAGCGTTCAAATGCAGACGGTGATATACGCAGTGCATCGGCACCTTCACGATAAGATGTTCCTTCCAGATACTGTGCGATCTCCTCCGCACCGGCCAATGCTGCCTGTGTCAGCTGATCCACATTGATCTCGGAACAATTTACCATTGCTTTCTTCATAAATTCTGCATTTTTTCCTGTCTTCTGAGATCTTACTGCAATCTTAATATCAGCGATCGCAACTGCTGTCTGTGCATACTCTTCAATGATCTTCTCACCTGATTTTTTCCCTGCTTCCAGCATAGCTTCCAGTGTTGCGCGATCAATAATAAGATCGCACAACTGTCCGTCTCTTGTGTGAAGCAGAGTGTCAAATGCTTCTCTTGCTGTTGCTGGCATATTACCCGGCAGCTTATCAAATTCTTTGTTCTGGACAAGTGCAAACATCTCTTCTCCAGGAATCTCACAGTCATCGTAAAAAATGTTTTTATTCTCTACTTCCGTACACACTTCTTTGATCGCTGCTTTCAGATTGTGATAAAGTTTTGGAAGTGACAGAACATCGAATACATGCATATCCGGTGCCACCTCACGGATTGTCTGCCACATCTTCTCTTCTTCCTTATTCAGAACTTCATCTGCATCCAACGTTCCTGCTGTCAGATCTCCCCAGCCCTTTTCAACCAGAAGCTGTAGAGCCTGTTCTGCACTCTTGCACGCAAGAAGCTGTTCGATCACTGCATTCGTTAAAAGAGAGACTTCCAGTGCACGGATTCTGGCAACCGCATAGGTATATTTTGTCTTACTCAAGATTATCCCTCCTTGCGGCTACACTGCTGTAAACAGCTGCCGGTTCACTTTATCTGATAACTCTTCTCTTTTTGCATCAAACAACGCTTTGATCGTACAATTTTCTTCGATGCCGCCATAGGTCAGGATAAATCCCCCATCCATTCCGTCCGGCACTGTCTCTGTAAGTTCCAGGCTTCCGCCTTTCTTCTTTGCTGTTTCATATACTTTTTCCATATACCCTTGAGGCATACGTTTTCTGTCTTTTTCTGTAAAACAGATGGTTCCTTCTTCCGGAAGTACATACTTCTCAAGAACCTTTTCAAGCATTGCAAAATAAGCTGCATCATCAAGCTCTCCGACTGCTTTGTAAGCATCTTCTAGAACTTCACTGATCACTTCCTGTTTCGCCTCAAGTACTGCCTTGCGCTTTCTCATATCTGATGAAGAGGCCAGGCGTTTCACAGAATCTTCTGCTCTGGCTTCTGCCTGTGCGACAATCTTCCGTGCATCTTTCTCTGCCTGTGCTTTTGCTTCCCCAATTATAGAATCCGCCTGTGCGTGTGCCTGTGCGAGTATCTCTTTTGCATTGTCCTGCGCCTCTGCGATTATCTGCGCTTTCATTTTGTCAAGTCCACTCATCTCCACGCTCTCCTTTTTATTTATTTCTTACAGCTGGATACCACTTACTGCGAGGAAGGAAATCAGAAGAGCCAGGATCGCATATGTCTCAACCATTGCCGGGAACAGCATTGCTTTACCAAACTGCTCTGGCTTCTTCGCTACGATTCCGATAGAAGCCGCTGCTGTCTTACCCTGTGCGATACCTGAAATCAATCCAACAATACCGATTGGGAGACAAGCTGCAAGGATCATAAGTCCTGACTGAACGCTAACTTCTACTCCGCCACCGCCGAGAATACCAATTTTAGAAAGTGTAATAAATCCAACAAGCAGTCCATACAGTCCCTGTGTACCTGGGAGCAGCTGCATGATAAGTACTTTAGCGAATTTGCTCGGGTCTTCTGTAACAACACCTGATGCTGCCTGTCCTGCGATACCTACACCTAACGCAGATCCTGCACCTGCGAATAATACTGCGATTGCTGCGCCTAATAATCCATATACAACTCCAAGTTCACCTGCTATATTCATAATGTTGTTTCCTCCTTAACATCAACATATTTCGTATTTTCTTTAAAAGGCTCGAATGCTTTTCCGCCGCCTTCATAAAATTTTCCGAAGAATTCCACAAACTGTAAACGGTTTGTGTGTACATAAGCTCCCAGCAGATTGATCGCCAGGTTCAATACGTGTCCCACAATGAAGATCACAATGAAAAGAATCACACCGATCACATTATTTGGAAGCATCGCTCCCATCTGATTAATAACGGATGCGATAACTCCTGTTGCAAGTCCAAGTGCAAGAAGTCTTGAATAGGACAATGCGTCACTGAGCCATCCTGTCACGTTATACAAATCATACGCTCCAAGCGCAAGCCGAAGCGCCGGATTCTTGTTTGCTCTTCCTGACATCAGCACAATACCGGTTGCTCCACCCGCAGCCATCATTTTTGCAGCAGTGTTCAAAGCCGCAGGGAACACGATCGTAGTCTGTGCGATCGATGCGAAAATGTCACTTGGAAGCAGCATCAGGATCAACCCGATCAGCATCACAAACCAAAGTACAACGTCACAGATAAAATCTACAACCTTACCATCTTTTAAACACAGATAACCTTTAATTCCAAGTCCTACGAACAAATGAATTGTTCCAAATAACAAAGAATAAACCAGAAGTTTCATTGGATCATTCAATGGAACAAACCAAAGTGCCGGAACTGTTACCGTATGTCCGAAGAATTTTTCTGAAACAATGTCTACGATATTTCCAAAATATCCTCCAAATAGAACGCCCCATACAAGTGTAGATACTCCACAGTAGAAAAACAGTTTCAAAGATTTTGCCATGCTCTGTGACATTCTTGGATATTTCTTCACAAGAATCGCACACACAATTGCAACAACTGCTCCATACGCTGCATCTGACAACATCATTCCGAAGAAAAATACGTAGAAGAATGACATGATCGTTGTCGGATCGATCTCTCCGGCATGCGGTAATCCGTAAGATTCTACAATGCCTTCCATATTTGTAGAGAATGGGTTATTCTTTAAAATAACCGGTGCTTCTTCACCTTCTTCAATGTCTTCAATATCTACCATACAATTATATTTCTCTGTCAAAGATTTCTCTACCGGACCCGACTCACATGCCGGTATATATCCACTTATCACAAATGTACGCTTTGACTGAAGAAGCTCTCCGAGAACTGCATACTTATCTGCTCGGACTCTGTAATAATCTGCTACGGCCTGAAGTTCTTTTCTTTTGGAAGCCAGGCTCTTAAGTTCTGCCTCGCACTGCGTCATCCGCTCTCTTGACGCTGCTATCTCTGTTTCCAGTACTTCCTTCTGCTCTTTTGGTGTCTTGCTCCAGTTCTGGGACGGTCTTGCAAATCCTGCACTCCGAAGTGCTTCTTCCACTGTCTGGAGTTGTTCTTTCAAACAGATGACTGCAATGCAGATCATATTAGATTCTGCTGAAACTAAATGTACATCGACCCCTGTTTTCTCCATCACTTCCGGAGTCTTCTCAAGTAGAATGGAATAAATGTTCTCAAGAGTAAGTTCTCCCGGCATTGTTCCCAGGATCAAAGCAGTCCTTTTTGTCTTCCCTTCCTGAAGCGGAACATCTAATGCCATCCACGGCATCAGACTTTCAATCTGATTCTCAATCTTTGCTATGCCTGCTCTAAGCTCAGCATACTCGCGATCAAGATCATAAATTCCGCGGGCTGTCTTGATCAATTCTGGTCCAGATATCTGAACCTTTTCTTCCAACTCGCGATCGATCAGTTCTTTTCCTTCCAGCGAAGAAAGTAATGACTTTTTCTCCGGAGCGTAAGCATCCAGAATCCCCAGTGCCTGATCTGCTGCCGTTGCCGCTTTTTCAAATTTCATCCGCTGTCCGGTTGTGTCCATCTTTTGGAAGAATGCATCCTCTTCTTTTTCCCTGTCAACTTCAAGAACTCCAAGATGCTGTAACTGTTCCAGGATTGCTTTTCGATCTTTCTTCAGGGCACAGATGCTGATTTTCTGCATCTTAAGTACCGCCATAATCTTATCCCTCCTTTTTTGTTACGACCACATGGATCAGATTAATTCAGAAAGAACTAGCTGCACTGCTGCATCCTTTTTCTCTCTTGCAGAAACCTTCAGCTCTTCGATCACATCTTTGAGCTTCTCTGCTTCTTTATCTTCCTGATTTTTCGCCTCTTCTCTGGCTTTCTCATCCAGTCCACCGGCAGTTCTTTTTGCCTCTTCTACAAGTTCTTCATGAATCTGCTTTGCCTGAAGAGATGCATCTTTCAGAATCTGTTCTTTTTGTTCCTGCGCTTTTACAAGAATCTCTTCTGCCTGCTGTTCTGCTTCTTTAATTGACCGGATTGTCTCATCCACCATAGTATCTACACCACCTTTCTTGTCTTCCCCTTTTTTATTGTTCTTATGTGATTTTGAACAATAAGATTTCTTCGCTGCATGTTGTTACTGCACATTAATATCTAAGGATTATGCTGTTCGCAGCACGTATCAATATATTATTACCATACTTTTCTTTCCTATTCTCTTTCTGTTTGTAACTTTCGCACAACGATGTTATTTTAAACATAGCATATTTTGTCGTAATAATCAAACTTTTTATTAGATTTTTATAAAAAATTTTTAGATTACTAAATATTTCGTCTATTTTTCGTAGTTTATTAAACGTTTTTTGTGTATTTGTATAAATATCTGATTATTTACCATTCAAAAAAGGAACAAGATCAAACCTTTTTCCAAATGATTTGACCCTGTTCCTTTTTCACTTTATTTCCAATGAAGTTCGTGCAGCTCTCCACTTAAATTCATTCCTGCAAATCCATTCTGTCGCAGTGCTTCATACAACACAATTGCCACCGAATTACCAAGATTCAATGAGCGGATATCTCCGTTCATCGGGATTCTCATACAGTCTTCCTCATGCTCTACAAGAATCTCTTCCGGGATTCCCGCACTCTCTTTTCCGAACATAATATAGCAATCCGGCTCATACTCTACATCTGTATAGACCTTGTGCGCTTTTGTTGTCGCCATATAGATTTTTGCTCCTGGATTCTTTTCAAGAAAATCCTGATAATCGATATAAGTTGTCACGTCAAGATCTTTCCAGTAATCCATACCGGCACGCTTTAATGCTTTCTCATTCAGCTTAAATCCCAATGGCTCGATCAGATGTAGCCTTGTCCCTGTTGCCACACAGGTTCTTCCGATATTCCCGGTATTTGCCGGAATTTCCGGCTCATAAAGTACAATGTTTAACATAATTATCGCCTCTTCTATCTTCTTGTTCTTCTGATTCTTTTCGTTCTTTCCACCAACGGCTCAGTTCATCCGGTGCCGGACGATCCAGATAACGGGTTTCTTCTCCATTTACAAGTGTTCTTGCGTTCTGTTCTTTTACAAATCCGATTCGTACCGCCGGAACACCTGCATTCTTCAAGATTTCCAATGTCTCTTCTCCATGCTCTGTCAGCACAAGATAACTTCCGGCTGATGTGAGAAGATATGGATTCAGCTGAAAGAATTCACAGATTTCCACTGTTTCCTGCTTAAGTGCAAGTTTTGAAAAATCAATCTCAAACCCTATCTTTTCTGCCTCTGCAAGTTCCCATAATCCGCAGAGTACACCACCATCCCCACATTGTCTGCTCTTCGCTTCTTCCGGAAGCTTTAAAATCTGTTCTGGAAGTATCAGTGATTCCTTGCAGCGCTTTGTTTTTTCTATAAAGGACGGTGTAAATCTTGTACGAAGATCTGCTTCTGCCTCTTCAACCAATCGCAACGTTCCTTCTAATCCCGTATAGCCACAAAGAATGATTTCCGTTCCCGGAAACCATTTTTTCATCTGCTGTTTTGGATTTTCTTTCACGCCGACAGCAGTAATCTGAATCACTGTCCGCAAAACATACTCTGCACTTTCAGCCTGTACACAGGTAATGGCAAGTCCTGTCTCCTCACAGATCTCTGTCAGGATTCTCATGATATTTTTTAGTTCCTGCTCGTCAGAACTTTCAGGAAACAAAATCTGTACTGAAACCGCTGTTGGTCTGACTCTCTTTGCCGCAAGATCTCCTGCTGCTTCAATTACTGCATATTTCACCTGTGCCGGTGCTTTTCCGCTTACTGAAGTGCTACTCCAGACAAAATCCTTTTCGTCAGATATCAGTTCGGAACTACTTTCTTCCCACGCAGTTTTTCCTGTTGAATTCCTGTTTTCTTTTTGGATCTGTTTCTTTACAGAACGATTCCAGATCGTCTGCGTTACTCTCCCTGTCCGCATCACACTCTCCTTAAACCAGATATGGAATCACCATCGTTGCAACCATTGCAACAATAACCACCAAAATAATAATTGACACCAAACGTCTTACTTTTTTATCATAAAAATTCATCTTTTTTCTCCATTTCCATTAACAAAACCATATGCAACTATCTTTCTAATATCTGCAACGCTATACTAGTCCTCTATTATATAAATCGCCGCATCCTGATTCAGCTTATTTCTATGTCTGTAATCAAAAAGATGCAGCTTTCCATTCAATCGCTCCAGATGAGTCATCTTTCGCAACTGGCGGCTGTCGTATCCTTCATAATCTTTTAAATACTTGTGCTCTTCTGCTTCTTTCTTATAGAATTCAGACGCTACATCCTTTTCCACTTTGCTCTCTCCAAGAAATGCCGGACGATTCTTCACATTATCTCTCAGATAAAGATCTAAAGTCATGCTTTCAAGCACCTTCTCTTTAAAATCCGCTTCTTTCTTCTGCACTTCCTCCGAGCAGCTGAATTCTGCTAATTCTGATTCTACAAAGTCCCACAATATCTCATAACGTGCAAGCCTTGAATGATTCAACCCAAACAAGCCTTTCTTCTCATAATAATTGCCCATTTTCTCATACATGGAAAATGCGGATGGGAACAATTCAACAAGAAGCCTCATCGTATGACTAAACTGAAAACTGTTATAGTAAACTTCCACCATCTCTTCCACTTTCTTCAGACGGATCACATCACTGTATGGAAGCCATTTTGTTGAAAGCACTTCATACGGCGGACGATTCTGGCAAAGCAGCTCATACTCTTTCATCTTCTCATGCATCACAGATCCATGCAGTACTTTCAGAAATCCAAGCTGAAACTGATCCGGTTCCATAGCATAAACTTCATTAAAAGAATGAGCAAAACTATCATAATTCTCATATGGAAGACCTGCGATCAAATCTAAATGCTGATGCACATTTCCCTTCTCATGAATCCTTGCTACCTTATCACGTACTTTTTCCAGATTCATGGAACGGTTGATCTCTTTGATCGTCTGTTTATTCGTTGACTGAATTCCAATTTCCAGCTGAATGAGTCCTGGACGCAAACTCCGGATCAATTCAATCTCTTCCTCATTCAGAAGATCTGCTGCCACTTCAAAATGAAAATTTGTAATCCCTTTATCATGCTCTTTGATATAATTCCAGATTGCCATCGCATGATCATGCTTACAGTTAAATGTTCTGTCAACAAACTTAACCTGTGGCACTTCATGATCAATAAAGAACTGCAGTTCTTTCTTCACAAGTTCCAGGTTACGGAATCGAAGACATTTATCAATTGAAGAAAGACAATAACTACAAGAAAACGGACAGCCTCTGCTCGTCTCATAATAAATGATACGGTTCTTGAAATTCTCAATATCCCCATAGACAAACGGTACTTTGCTCAGATCCATGATCTGTCGAAACGGTGTCGCAGCAATCTGTTTTTCCTTTTCCCGAAATGTGATTCCCTGAATATTGATCAACTCAGCTGCACCACGGCCTTCATAATATGCTACGAGCTCTGCAAAAGTCTCTTCACCCTCTCCGCGCATGATACCTTCTGCCATCGGATATTTTTCCAGAACTTCTCTTGCATTATAAGAAACTTCCGGACCTCCAAGCCAGATCTTCGTATCCGGCAGAATCTTTGGAATCTCCTGTATCAATTGTCCTACTTCTGTCACATTCCATAAATAACAGGAAAGGCAGAGAACATCTGGTGCCTGCTTATAAATATCCATCAAAATCTCATCAAATGGCTGATTGATCGTATATTCAGAAATTGTAATATTGCTAGCCGGATGCTGCTCTTTTGCATATGCGCGCAGGCAATAGACCGCAAGATTTGAGTGGATGTACTTTGCATTCACCGCTGCAAGCAAAATCTTCATCTTTTTATAAACCTCTTTTCCTGTCAATAATGTATATTTGTAAACATTTTCCTTTTTAGGTCTTACCTTACTATTCTGAATGAAGATGTGAGAAATGTCAAGATATGTGAAGTTGTGTATATAACAAAAAAGGGAAAGCTGTTACTGTTCACACGATGTGCGACCAGCAACGCATCTCGCCATTTTAAATCGCCTTTGGCGATGGGGCGAGATGCATTCAAGTCAAAACATGCATCCTCCGTGTCAATCAGCGGAGTGATTGACACGGGAGTGAACAGTAAAGGGAAAGCTATCACTTACGATAACAACACAAATTGTGTCAGATTATCGTATGATAGCTTTCCCTTATTTTGCAGCTTTAATCAAAAGCCACCTCTTCTTTCTGCTCCTCACGGAAAATAACCCCAAATACTTTTCTGACAATTGGTCCTGCGAAGCACAGCTGCCAGAAGAATGCCATTGGGAAATTGAATACTGTTGTCTGGAACCACACAGCAATCATCTGATTTCCTGCATCCTTAAAGAGCAGTGTTGCTGCAAGGCTCATCAGCGGGCACATTCCAATGATGGATAAAACGGATATCGCCAGCACGATCATAAACGGATTATCTTTCTGTGGGTTCACGATCATAAATGCTTTCTTCTTTGCAATCGGTCCTACGAGAAAGAAATCCAGAATGAAAGCAATCGGTCCCATGATGATAAGTTCATGGAATGCTGCCAGAAAGACCTCATTACTCATTCCTCCCATATTCAGAGAGATGTTGTAGCAGATCATTGCATAAACCATGACAAAAACCATCATGATTGTGAAAATTACTTCTTGAAACTTATTTTTTGGCATAAAAAATCCTCCTATCATGATAAGCGTAACAGATTGTGTTGTTCGTTCATCATTCCGGAAGGAATGTATCGTTTCCAATATAAATACCATTCTATTCATTTTTTACGTGCATTGCGCTTCGAACTTGGCCCACAAGCGTTACCCCGGTAGTTAACTCAGCCCAGGCACCCTCACGGCACCCGAGAGGTTCTGCTTAGTGCTGCTCCGTTCCCGACCTGACACGGTTCACAGAGTCCCGTCGCGTGAGACCCAGACGTCAACGTCACTTTCCGGGGGCAGCCCTGCAGACTGTCGCCCTCTGCGCAATATCACCCCTGCTATAGCGGATTGCAGGTTCAAGGTACCGCTACCACCCCGGCTGCACGGATTATTATTTTACATGATAAATGAATGCTTGTCAAGTATGCTGCTCTTTCTTTTGCACAAGATTTCACATGATTTTATACCTCTGTATTACAGACTCTGTGCTTCTGCTTTTTTCTTCATCTTCCTGGCTTCCCTGAGTTCTCTGAAAAACTGCTTCATCAACTGGCTGCATTCTTCTTCCAATACACCTGTTGTAAGATCTGCCTGATGGTTAAACGCCTGGATATCCAGTAGATTCAGAATGGAACCTGTACATCCTGCTTTCGGATTCATACACCCGACAACCACTCTTGGTATACGGGACTGGACAATTGCACCTGCACACATCTGACATGGCTCTAATGTCACATACAATGTACATTCTTCCAGACGCCAGTCACCAAGCTTTTTGCTTGCTTTCTTGATTGCTGCGACCTCAGCATGTGCCAGTGGATTCTTGTCTGTATTCCGTCGGTTATAACCGCGTGCAATAATCTTATCTTCATGAACGATCACGCAACCAATCGGGGTTTCTCCCAGATTATACGCTTTCTCTGCCTGTTTTAAGGCCGCACGCATATATTTTTCATCCGTTGTCATCCTCATTTTGTTTCCTTTCGGTTATTGTATAAAAATAGCATTAATATTCCTTTTCATTCTGAATAAACTATATAGAAAAATTCTTTTCAGGGGCTTGCTATGAATCCGGGAAGTTATTATTTATATGAGTACGAATCCTGCTGCCGCCGCAGAAATCTTGGTTTTCTACAAATTTCATCACATAATTATTCTTATCTCTTAACACTTCATGTTAAAAATCTTCCGATTGTCCCTGGAGAACAGTTGGAAGTCCATGCATTTATTCTCGAAAATCAAACACTTATAGGTTCTCCGGTTGCACTTCTTCAGTGCTCTGGTCAGAACTTATCCACACAACTGGTCATTTCCGGGGAACGTTTTCCACATAAAAGAACTCTTAAACACATTGATGGGTTCATTATTTTCTCCATCACCCAGAATCGATCACAGCATTGGATTGCCTCCGCTGTACCTCTGCCGGATTTTTATTCTTTTTCTGATTGCTCTTTATCAACAGAAGAGAGTTTATCCTCTGAACCTGAGAATCCATCCCTTTCAGAAGAATCCCTCATAACAGAAGACACTGTATCCGAAACATCATTATCTGACGCTTCTATTGATGCTGCTTCAACTGAGGAGGTACCAACTGAGGAGGTACCAACTGAGGTAACACCAACTGAGGAGACTGCAATTCAGGACGCTTCAATTCAAGCCAGAAAAATCACACACGCAGAGATTTCCACACTTCCGCGCAGATTCTGGCCACTTGCCAACAATAGTTTTCTTCTGCATGGCTGTCATAATTATCATCACCTTCTCCTGATCAAAGAAAAGGATCATCTTTGGCTTGGCGTTCCCGGCCTTTACGATCCCAGAGAAGCACATATGGCTAACTTGTTCGGCTTTCCTCAATTTACCAGTTCTTACATCTCTATTCTGGAACTTACCGAAGATGAATGTGAAAACTCTGAATCTTTCGGTCACTGGTGTCGATACTTAATGTGATTCTTAAAAAGAAAGGAAAAAGATAGAGAAAGGAAGCGTTCACAGCGGATGCACTTCTTTTCTCTATCAATTTTAATTTTAATCCAGATAAATTGGCGGTTCGTAATCCTCTCCAAGAAGTACTTTCTTGCGTTCCTGATATCCGAGGAATGCCCATTCTGTCATATCTGTCCATTTATGGTTTGCACGGTCATAAACCTGCACATATCCAATTCTTTTCGGATGCATACGCACGCTGTTGGATTCATATTCTCTTCCCGTATACGGATTAATGTCTCCAACTTCTTCCTGTACAGGCTCTTCGTATGTTGCCTCTTCCTGCACCGGCTCTGCCGGCTGTGTCTCATAGGATGAAACTTCTGATTCTTCATATGGTTCTGCTTCTTCCTCTACCGGCTGATCATAATCTTCCGTATAGGAAACTTCTGGTTCCACAGAGTTTTCTTCTTCCTGATCTGATTCTGGCACTTCCTGAAGTTCTTCCTTATATTCCTCTTCTGTCTGAAGATCTTCTCTGACATCTTCAGTTGGCTCTGCTTCTACTGCATTCTTTTCAAGTTCAGCAAGTTCTTCATGCATATCATAAATCTCACCGATCGTCATGTCACGTTCTTCACCCGTAAGCTGCTGTTCTTCCTTCTCTGTCTCCACCGTTTCCTCTGAAAAGCTCTCTTCCGGCTGTTCCTGTTCATTCCATTTTACTTCCTGCTTCCTGATACGTCCGGCTGCGCTCTCTGTAATCTCTCCTGACATGATACTCAGCTGAAACGGACAGCCCAAAATAGATGCAATCAATCTCATATCCTGTTCCTGAAAATTATCCCTTCCAAGACGCTGTGTTAAATTCTGACGTGACATCTTCTTTCCTGTCTCTTTCTCAATCGTCTCCGCCAGTTCTTTGATCGTCATTCCCTTTCTTCCCAGGACGATTTTCACCTGTTCTCCAAATGTTAAATCTTCCATTTACTTCTCCTCCTTGTGTATTATTTATACTTCTCTCTTATCTGTCGATCAGAACAGTTTTTCACTTAATTTGCAGAAACATATTCTTCCAAAGTAAGTCCATTCTCTGTCATCTCTTTTGCAGCATCTACTCCCACATAACGATAATGCCACGGCTCATATACAATTCCTGTAATATCAGATTTATCCTGCGGAAACCGAAGAACAAAACCATACTCTGAACAATGTTCCATCAACCACTTTTGCTCCTCTGTATCCCCCTGTTTCTCATCAAGCTCCCCGTACTTTGTCGACATAATGTCAACTGCAAGACCAGTTGCATGCTCGCTTGTTCCTGGAATTGCAACTGATTTTTTTGTCTCATCATACGCATTTAACGGTGTATATCCCTGATTGATCCAGTCCTGCATCGTCGTATTAAAGACATCTCTCTGCTTCTCATAAGAACGATATCCTGATGTCACATACATGCTGAGTCCTGCCTTCTTCGCATCATCCAGCATCTTATTCAGACTGTCTGCCATCCTGGAATCTACCTGTTTTCCATCACTTATCTCCGTTAGATTCGCCGGCACATAAGAAGTATCCAATGGATGCTTCTCATTCACAAGTGCAAGACACCACCGGTCATCATCACTTGCCAGCAACTCTGCAGTATTTTCTGTTACTTCTTCTCTGTCTAACTCTGTCTGCAGTTCTTCGTTCTTCTTTGTCTGCTCCTGTAATTTTGCATTGCTGATTTCCAGCTTCTTTTCAGCTTTTTTCAATGTAATTGAGGAGATTCCTGAAGTAATTGCCACTCCTGCAATTACTCCTGCCAAAGCACCCGTAATCATCAGTTTCTTTGCTCTGTCTCTAAACAATGCTTTATTCATCTTATTTAATTTCAACTCCATCTGTATTTTTCATCTTATCCTCTGTAATATTTAGAATCTTTTCCGTTTCATTCCCCCGGCAAATCATTCTATTCCTTCAGATATCGCACTTCAAATGTCTCCACTTTGATCGGTTTATTAAATAATGTTCCCTGTGCATAATCGCATCCTAATTCCTGAAGAACATTCAGCTGATCCTGTGTTTCAACACTCTCCGCAAGAACAGAACATCCCAATTGATGACAAATATCAATTACGGCCTTTGCTACTACTCTGCTTCTTCTGTTTCCAACCAGATTTGTAATCAGGCTCTCATCCAGCTTCAATCCATCAAAATCCATAATGGACAGAATCGAAAAGCTGGAATTCTTAGCTCCGAAATGATCTAATACTACGCGGACATTCGCTTTTCTGATCTTACTGCATGATGCCGCCAGCATCTCCTGATTCGTATCTGTATAAGATTCGGATACTTCTACTTCCAAATATTCGCATAATACCTGATATTTCTCAATCAGCGCACTCATCTGATCCGCAATGTTCTCCTGCCTCAATGTTTCACCTGCAAAGTTTACTGAAATCGGCACCATCTGGATTCCTTCTGTCTCCCACTTATGAAGGATCTGACAAACCTGTTCAAATATATAGAGATCGAGATAATGTGACAACCTTGTCTCTTCCAGAAGATTAATATATCTTCCCGGATCCATAATTCCAAGATCCTTATGATGATATCTGACAATCGCTTCAGCACCTGCAATTTCTCCGGTCTGCACATCAATCTTCGGTACCAGACATACAATAAAATTCTTCTGTTCAATATCCTCCAGAAGATCCTTTTTGATGATTGGCTCATGATGACCTTTACGCAGATTTTTATAATACTTCTTTTTCTCTTCCCGCATCATATTCTCTGCACTGATCACAAGACCATTCACATCTATGTCTACTTTTCCCCAGGCATACCCTACTGAAACCAGTCCAAGACTTATGTTCTCAAGCTTTGTATATGCACCATGTACCTGTTGTGTGAAATCTTCATATGAAGCGTTCTCTACAAGAACCAGATACTCGTCACCTGTCATTCTGTATACATTACCATTATGGAAATACTCCGAAAGCACTTCACCAACTCTGGTGACAACTTCATCTCCATAATCTCTGCCAAATTCTTTATTAAAATTCTTCAGTCCATTAATGTCTACAGAAAGAGCTCCCAATGTCTTCAATTCTTCCGGTTCCACATGATCCAGATATGCAACAAAACTATTTCTGTTAAGTACTCCTGTCAGATTATCATGATAACTGAGATACTCCTGCTGTTTCTGGAGTTTATGAAGAGTGATTGCCTGCGGTATATACGGAATCACCGTACGAAGCAATCCAACATCACATCCGCCCCGGTGAACTCCAACTGCTGCAAGAATTGCTACTGTATTCTCATCCAGCTGCAAACTCACACTGTAATCGGCCTCTGTTGAATTTGTAATCTCCTGCTTCATCCACTTTGGCTGCTGTTCTTCCGGAAGCATCTTTATCTTATCTCTCTGCCATGGAACATTCTCTGCACACCACTCAAAGATGGTCTCAATATCCCCATACTCTTTCTCAATATAGTACACGTATTCTGAATCATAATAATCACGTACCGCACGAAGTACATCGTTTACGATTTCTGAAAGAGAACGTGGCTTTTTTCTATCACCCATATCGTTTTTCCTCTGTCTTTCTATAATTTTAGACACTCAGATAAGTTTATTGTATTATACTACGAATTAAAATGCAATACAAAAAAGTTTCGCAGTTCACTTTTAAATGTAAAAAAGAGGGGGATTTCCCATTCCGGAAAATCTGTCCCTCTTCTATAATTAAATGATATATCCTGCAGGTACTTCTGATCTCTGCACATCTACATGCTCTAGAAATCTATAAATTCCACTTTTTATCCTGTGAAACACGAAGTCGGTTCATCGCTCTTGCCAGAGATGCCTGCGTATGATAATACTGCTGGATACTCTGCTGCTGACGTAACCTTTCCTCTGCACGCTCTTTCTGCTCCTGTGCTCGTCGCACATCGATGTCTTCTGGTTTCTCGGCTGTATCAACAATCAGTGTAACTCGGTTGTTTACGATTTCAACAAATCCCACGCCCACTGCAATGTCTTTCCAATCTTCGCCGTCCAGACTCATATGTGCAACTCCGACATTCACAGCGATTACCATATTCTCATGATTTGCAAGAATTCCCTTTTCTCCATCCGGAGCCGGAATGATCAGCTTCTTACAACGACCTTCGTAGAATACACCATCACTTGCTATGATTTTCAGACCAAATGTATCCATATGCACATTCTCCTATTTCAACAATTACTCTTCTTCCATCTCTTTTGCCTTGGCAATTACATCATCAATTGTTCCGACATTGAAGAAAGCGTTTTCCGGATAAGCATCCATCTCTCCATCGATGATCATCTTAAATCCACGGATTGTCTCTTTTAATGGTACATATTTTCCAGGAATTCCTGTAAATGTCTCTGCTACGAAGAATGGCTGGGACAGGAATTTCTGAATTTTTCTTGCACGCATAACAGTTGCTTTATCCTCATCTGAAAGCTCTTCCATACCAAGGATTGCAATGATATCCTGCAGTTCTTTATATTTCTGAAGAATTGCGATCACCTTGTTGGCTACTTCGTAATGTTCTTCTCCTACAACGTCTGCTTCCAGGATACGGGAACTTGACTCCAGCGGATCTACGGCCGGATAAATACCCTGCTCAACGATCTTTCTGGAAAGTACGGTTGTTGCATCCAGGTGGGCAAATGTTGTTGCCGGAGCCGGGTCTGTCAGGTCGTCGGCCGGTACATATACTGCCTGAACCGATGTTACAGAACCGTTCTTTGTAGATGCGATACGCTCCTGAAGTTCACCCATTTCTGTTGCCAGTGTCGGCTGATAACCTACGGCTGAAGGCATACGTCCAAGAAGAGCTGATACCTCAGATCCAGCCTGTGTAAAACGGAAAATATTATCGATAAAGAGAAGCACGTTCTGATGCTGCTCATCACGGAAATATTCTGCCATTGTAAGTCCTGTCTCAGCGACACGCATACGAGCTCCAGGTGGCTCATTCATCTGTCCGAATACCATGGCTGTCTTATTGATAACTCCTGATTCTGTCATTTCGTAGTAGAGGTCATTTCCTTCACGAGTTCTCTCTCCTACACCTGTAAATACAGAATATCCACCATGCTCTGTTGCAATGTTTGTGATAAGTTCCTGGATCAATACTGTTTTACCTACACCGGCACCACCGAACAGTCCGATCTTACCACCTTTCTGATATGGACAAAGTAAATCGATTACTTTGATACCAGTTTCCAGCATTTCTGCTTCGGTTGCCTGCTCCTCGAATGTAGGCGCTTTTCTATGAATCGGTTCATATTCCACGTCTGTCGGAGCCGGTTTCTCATCGATTGCTTCTCCAAGTACGTTGAAGATACGTCCTAATGTATGTTCTCCAACCGGTACTGTGATCGGCGCACCTGTCGCAACCGCATCCATTCCGCGCACAAGTCCGTCTGTCGGACCCATGGCGATACATCTTACTGCATCATCTCCAATGTGTTGAGCAACTTCTACGACTAATTCTTCTTCACCATTTTGAATACGAATTGCTGTATTTAATCGAGGTAATTTATCTTCGCTAGCAAATGCAATATCAATAACTGGCCCACGGGCACTAATTATTTTCCCAATATTTGCCATATTGACCTCCTTATTGCGCATTAGCTCCAGCAACAATTTCACTAACTTCATTAGTAATTGCTGTTTGACGAGCTTGATTGTATTTTAATAATAATTGTTCTGTTAATTCTTCTGCGTTATCTGTAGCATTTTCCATTGAAGTTCTACGTGACGCATTTTCACTTGTCACACTTTCAACAAGATAGCCATAAACGACAGCTTGTAAATACATTGGTATTAAACTATCTAAAACTTCTTCAGGACTTGGTTCAAAAATAGTGAATTTATTGGTAATTTCAATATTTTCAAACTCATTTGTATCAATTGGTAAAAGTGTTACTGTACGTGGTTTAAATGTTAAGTTATTAACAAATTCAGTATAAATGATTTTTATACTTCCCACTGTGACACTTTTTACTAATTTAGTCACTTCATCAAAAGCTAATGTTGAATTTAATGAAGCAAAATCAGTATTGATTGGTCCTTGATGCGTTCTACGGAAATAATTTGTTCCTTTACTTCCAATTGAGTAAACATAATCTTCATCTTTAATTTGTTGACTAATTTCTTTAAAGACATTGGCATTATATCCACCACATAATCCTAAACTTGAAGAAATAACAATATAAACATCTTTATCTACTTTATTTTCAGCGAGATAGGCAGAATCTTTTAACCCTTTATTAGAAGCTAAAATTTCTGCACATGTTTGTCTAACACCTTGATAATAAGGTTTTAATTCATCAAGTTGATTTCTTGTTTTACGAAGTTTAGATGTCGCAACTAATTCCATTGCTTTTGTAATCTTTTTAGTAGATTCAACGGATTTAATACGACGCTTAATTTCTTGCATTGATCCAGGCATTAGTTAGCCCCTTGTGTTTTTAAGAATTGATCAACATAAGCGCCTGTTGCTTCTTTCATCTTCGCTTCTAATTCATTTGAAATCACTTTTTGAGTTTCTATTTCAGTAATAAATTCAGGATGAGACATTTGAATATTTTCTACTAAACCATCCATAAATTCTTTTACTTTTTCTACAGCTATTTGTTTTGTATAACCATATTTTAATGCAAATAAAGTAATGACTTGTGTTGGCACACTACGTGGTGAGTATTGTGCTTGTTTTAATACTTCACGTACTTTTGCCCCATGATCTAATGTTGCTTTAGTAGCAGCATCTAAGTCAGAACCAAATTGCGCGAAAGCTTGCATTTCTGCATATTGAGCAAGTTCAAGTTTTAATGAACCAGATACTTGTTTCATCGCTTTAATTTGTGCAGTAGAACCTACACGTGATACAGATAATCCTGTATCTACAGCTGGTCTAAATCCAGAGTTGAACAATTCTTGTTGTAAGAAGATTTGTCCATCAGTAATTGAAATAACGTTTGTTGGAATATATGCTGAAATATCCCCAGCTTGTGTTTCAATGATTGGTAAAGCAGTAATTGATCCTCCACCATTTTCTTCATTTAAACGGCAAGCACGTTCAAGTAATCTTGAATGTAAATAGAAGACATCCCCTGGATAAGCTTCACGTCCTGGTGGTCTTTTTAATAATAACGACATTGTACGATAAGCTACCGCATGTTTAGATAAATCATCATAAACAATTAAAACATCTTTTCCTTCATCTAACCAATGTTCAGCAATTGCACATCCAGCATATGGTGCAATATATTGAATTGGTGCAAGTTCACTCGCTCCGGCAGAAACAACACATGTATAATCCATTGCTCCACCTTGACGTAATTTTTCAACAACTTGTGCAACCGTTGAATTCTTTTGTCCAATAGCAACATAAACACAATAAATGTTTTGTCCTTTTTGGTTTAAAATTGTATCAATAGCAATTGCAGTTTTACCTGTTTGACGGTCACCGATAATTAACTCACGTTGACCTCTACCGATAGGAATGATAGCATCAATTGATGTAATACCAGTTTGTAATGGTTGATCAACTGATTTTCTTGTCATTACACCACTAGCAACACGTTCGATTGGTTTAGTTTTACCAGTATTGATTTCACCTTGACCATCGATTGCTTGTCCTAATGGATTAACAACTCTTCCTAACATTTCATCCCCGACAGGGACTTCAATAATTCTTCCAGTACGTTTAACTTCGTCTCCTTCTTTAATCGTACTTTCAGATCCAAGTAGTACGGCTCCTACACTATCTTCATCTAAGTTCATGACCATTCCGTAAACATCATTTGGGAAAAGTAATAATTCACCTAACATGGCATTATCTAACCCATGAATAACACTTACACCATCACCAACAGTCACGACTGTTCCGACATCTTTTTGTTCAATGATATCGTCATAATGCTTAATTTGTTCTTTAATTAAAGCACTAATTTCATTTGGTCTAAGCCCCACTATTTCCACCTACTTTCTTAATAGTTCT
>OHRH01000457.1_pt1 | contig 30711 bp, 24 predicted proteins | sample 1578391 | NCBI WGS metagenome assembly OHRH01 (sample SAMEA3879599, study PRJEB24766) | human gut metagenome | biome: human-associated habitat; feature: feces | place: USA | collected 1985/1987 | reverse complement strand
ATTTTTGGGAAAAACGCCGCAACGGCGTTGCCGCCCCGGGCTCCTGCCATAACAAAAGTCCCGACAGCACCGGAGCGCTATCGGAAAAAACGCTTGTTCACTCGCCCGGTAATAAGCGTCTCTGTCCGTGGATGCAACGAGAAAATGGAGCCGTTTCCCCATGTGCGTCCGCAAACGGGTTTTGACGGAAAAATGCGGGCCGTTTGACACTTCTATTCATTCCGCCGATAATATGCAATCCAAAAACTTGACATTTTTTAAGCATAACAGTAATTGTTCTCAAAGAGGTATGGATATGTCACAGCCACAGACTCGTATGACTAGACAACGTATGGTTATTCTTGAGGAATTAAGAAAGGTCAAGACTCACCCCACGGCTGACGAGCTGTATGCGATGGTTCGTACCCGCATGCCGCGTATCAGTCTTGGGACTGTCTACCGCAACCTTGATTTCCTGACGGAATCCAAAGAAATACTCAAACTGGAGTCAGCCGGCTCCATCCGCCGTTTCGACGGCGATACCCGCCCCCATCAGCATGTGCGCTGCCGGGTTTGCGGCAAGATCGGGGACGTCATTCCTCCCGTGCCGACGCCTTCCGTTGAAGGCGTTTCTGTTGAGGGCTTTACGATCACGGAAGCGCGCGTTGAGTACGAAGGCATTTGCGAAGAATGCGCCCGTAAGGCTTCCTGAAATCATGGGGGAATCCTGTTGAGTTATAGTGGGGTTCCCTCATGCGCTTTTTAGCGTTATTCGTGTAACGGATTTAATGGGCGCATCCGATGCGCCCAAGCGGTTCAAAGGGGCTTATCCCCCTTCATTTCTTACCAAAAGGAGAGATTGTATGAAATCTTTGAAGGGTACGCAGACTGAAAGGAATATCCTCACCGCCTTTGCCGGTGAATCTCAGGCCCGCAACCGTTACGACTTCTTTGCTGCCAAAGCCAAAAGCGATGGCTACGTCCTGGTCCGCGACATCTTCCAGGAAACCGCCCTGCAGGAAAAGGAACACGCCAAGAGAATGTTCAAGTGGTTGGAAGGTGGAATGGTGGAAATTACAGCCAGCTATCCTGCCGGAGTAATCGGTTCTACATTGGAAAATTTGAAGGCTGCAGCTGCAGGCGAGAATGAAGAGTGGAGTCTGGATTATCCGAAATTTGCCGACATCGCCGATGAAGAAGGTTTTCCAGCCATCGCAAAGATGTATCGTGAAATTGCTGTAGCCGAAAAGGGACACGAAGAAAGATACTTGGCTTTCGTGAAGAATATTGAAGATGAAACCGTATTCAAGAAAGACGTGGAAGTGGTATGGCAGTGCCGTAATTGCGGTTATATTTATGTAGGAAAGGAAGCTCCCGAGGTATGTCCGGCTTGCTTGCATCCACAGGCTTATTTTGAAGTGAAGAAAAATAATTACTAATCCATTTTGATTGCATGACAACAAAGAAGGACTGTGGCTGTTTGTTCAGCGGCAGTCCTTTTTTTGTAAGGTAAAATACCTATTTCAAGGTATTGCGTCGTGCGTAGTAAGTTCTCATTTTTGTATATCAAATTTTAAATGCAATAAATATGAAAATAAAGTCGGTTATAGGTCGTGAAATACTCGATTCACGAGGAAATCCTACTGTAGAGGTAGAAGTGAAACTAGAGTCTGGTGTGATAGGACGTGCTTCTGTACCGTCGGGAGCTTCTACGGGTGAACATGAAGCGTTGGAATTGCGCGATAAGGATGCACATCGTTACGGAGGAAAGGGAGTCTTGAAGGCTGTCGAGAATGTAAACAAGGTGATTGCGCCGGCATTAATCGGTTGGTCTGTATTGGATCAGCGGAGTATTGATAAGAAAATGCTGGAACTGGATGGTACGCCAACCAAATCTAAGTTGGGAGCCAATGCCATTTTAGGTGTATCGCTGGCAGTGGCCAAAGCTGCTGCTGCTTATTTGCAGATACCTTTGTACCGGTATATCGGAGGAGTCAATACATTTGTGATGCCGGTTCCGATGATGAATATCATCAACGGAGGTTCACACAGCGATGCTCCCATCGCTTTTCAGGAATTTATGATTCGTCCGGTAGGGGCACCTTCTTTCCGGGAAGGCTTGCGCATGGGAGCGGAAGTGTTTCATGCCCTGAAAAAAGTGTTGCACGATCGCGGGCTGAGTACGGCCGTAGGAGATGAAGGTGGATTTGCTCCGGCATTGAAAGGTACGGAAGATGCACTGGAGTCTATTTTGGCGGCCATCCAGCAGGCTGGATATGTGCCAGGAAAGGATGTGATGATTGGAATGGACTGTGCCTCTTCTGAGTTTTATAAGGATGGGGTGTATGATTACACTATTTTTGAAGGTGAAAACGGGAAAAAGCGTACTTCGGACGAACAGATTGCCTATCTGGAAGAATTAATCAATAAATATCCGATTGATTCCATTGAGGATGGTATGAGCGAAAATGACTGGGAAGGTTGGAAAAAACTGACCGAACGTATCGGCAACCGCTGCCAGTTGGTAGGTGACGACCTGTTCGTAACCAACGTAGATTTCCTTGCAATGGGTATCGAAAAAGGCTGTGCCAACTCTATCCTGATTAAAGTAAACCAAATCGGTTCGCTGACAGAAACACTGAACGCTATCGAAATGGCTCACCGTCATGGATACACTACTGTTACTTCTCACCGTTCGGGTGAAACAGAAGATGCTACTATCGCCGATATCGCAGTAGCTACTAACAGCGGACAAATCAAGACCGGTTCTTTGAGCCGCTCAGACCGTATGGCTAAATACAATCAGTTGCTTCGTATCGAAGAAGAATTGGGTGACTTGGCCGTATATGGATATAAGAGAATCAAGTAAGCATACTTTTTACTTTATAAATAAAAGAGGATAGGCTTTTTAAAACCTATCCTCTTTTTTTATATATTTGATGATTCGCAAACGACCAGAAACATTTTCATGCGTATCATATAATAAACAAGAATGAATAAACAATGATAAATCAGGAAAAGACACTGGAACTGGTAGACCGGAGCCAACGGAAAGACACAACAGCATTTGCCCAGTTGGTCACCGAATTTCAGCCAATGGTATTCAGGCTTGCCTTCCGGTTGCTTTGTGACGAAAACGAAGCCAGGGACATAACACAGGAGACATTTGTAAAAGTCTGGTTATCCTTGAAAACATATAATCGGAAGAATCGCTTTTCTACCTGGCTTTATAAAATCACCTGCAACGCGTGTTATGACCGTTTACGTTCACTTCGCCATTCGTCTTTGAACAACGAGTTCGCCTTTTCTGATTCTATCAACCTCGCATCGGACGACAATATTGAAATATCTCTATCCAACAGGCAACTGAAAGAATTGATATTGCGCTATACCAACGAACTTCCTCCCCAGCAGAAACTTGTTTTCATGCTGCGTGATGTAGAAGAACTGGAAGTCATAGAAGTGCAAACTATCACAGGCCTATCACCTGAGAAGATAAAAAGCACTCTATATCTTGCCCGAAAGAATATCCGTAATAAAATGAATCAAATAGACCCCGACTTATGAAACAAGAAGATAAAAAGTACGAAGAATGGTTGACGGAAATCAAAAACAAACAACCCATATTAGAAAATCCAGAAGAACTAACAGCGGCTATTCTGAATAAGATAACCGATAACGCTCCTAAAAAGAAAAAGATAAGATATCTCGTTGGTGCTTGGATATCAGGAACCGCAGCAACGTTATTGCTCTTTTTATTTATAAACGATGCTTGTTTTCCTCCCTCCCCTTCCGAAGCAGAAACGCAAAATGGATATGTCTATCAGCCAAACGGCACTTCATTTCCCTTACCGGAGAACTGGGAAGAAATGCAACTCTTGGAGAAAAGTACCTACCTATCCTCTCAATACACGCAGCACCGGAAGCTCCGGCAGACGCGAATACTTCAAATTATAAAAGAAAACCAATTAAGATAAACAGAGTATGAAAACTAATCATTCAATCGCAACATTACTACTGTTACTGTCACTGGGTATGACTTCGTGCAGTACTTATTATAGAATGACTTCACGGATAGACACCAATGGAAGTATGCATAGAGAGGTCTATGCACGAGGTGATTCCGCTTTCATTGCAGGAAATAAGACACATAACCCATTTCTGTTTCAATTGGATACCGACTGGCAGATAGTAAATCTGGACTCCACCCTCAAATTTAATTTCTGGGGAGAAGAAGAAAAACTGAATGTAAAAGCCTGCCGGAATATTCCCCTGATAAATGGAGAATATTTCTCTATCTCCAATGGAAAAGAACAGATGAGCTCTTTGGCAATACCTACGGAGCAGTTAAAGAAACGTTTTAAATGGTTTTATACCTATTATATATATACCGCTACTTATAAAGAACTTCCGGACAAAGGACCGGTCCCTCTTGACAAATATCTGAATAAAGAAGAACAAATAATCTGGTTTCGTGGAGACAACGCTGCCTTTAGCGGTATGAACGGCATCGAACAAAACGACAAACTAGATAAACTCGAAGCTAAATTCGGAGAATGGTACAATCGCAGCCAATACGAAGTTATTTGGGAAGTCATTCGCCAATTTACCTCACAAAAAGGTGACACGGTCTACGTAAATCGCCTGAACGAACTCAAAGAAACAGTCTATACCAATCACCTGTCAGGGAAAGACGGTTGTGGAGACGCAGGAATAGATGATGTCTGTGCGCTTTTTGATAAAGTCGGTCAAACAAACTATTACTTGGAACTTTATAAAGCCCATGCAAAGGCAATGGACAATATGTGCGAACAGAAAATCAAGATTGCTGAAGTATTCTATCATGCTATACAATTTGAGTTGACAATGCCCGGCACACTTCTTTCTTCCAACGCCAGTCTTTCAACCAATAATATAATGGTATGGAAAATAGACGGTCTCCGCCTTCTGACTGGAAATTATGTACTTACCGCAGAATCACGAGTTATCAACTATTGGGCATTCGGGCTTACCTTACTAATCATTCTGGCAACTTTGGGAATCTTTATAAAATTATACAGGAACAGATAACAAAAAAAGCATTCAGGCAACTACCTGAATGCTTTTTTATCCGGATTGGCATCCTTCTTTTGAGCCTCTTGTCGGATTCGAACCAACGACCCCGAGATTACAAATCACGTGCTCTGGCCAACTGAGCTAAAGAGGCGATACTTCTAAAAGCAGCCGTTTCGTCACCACGGCGAAACGGCTGCAAATTTAGATATTATTTCTTACATACCAAATTTATCTACCGTTTTTTTTATTTGGCTCTGATTTTTTCTTTGAATTTAACCAGTTGCTTCTCCAAAGCCTCAACACAATCGTCTATCGCCCCTTCGAAAGTATCGTTTATTTTATCAGCGAAACATTCCCCGTTCTTCACGGACAACATTATACTGGCCTGCTTGTTCTTCACCGTCTCAGGCTTAACCACCTTCAATGTAACCTCTGCCAATATAATACCATCGAAGTATTGCTCCAATTTAGAAACTTTCTTCTGAATAAACGCCTCCAACTGTGCAGTTGCGTCGAAATGAATTGCTTGAATTCTAACGTCCATAATAACCTCCTTCTTTTTTTGCTCTTGGATGAGCATGATACACTTTTTTTAATTCCTCAAAGGTTGTATGCGTGTAAACACTGGTAGACGCTAAACTGCTATGACCTAATAAATCTTTCACAGCGTTCAGCTCGGCTCCGTTGTTTAACATACTCGTTGCAAATGAATGTCGTAACACGTGTGGACTTCGTTTCGCCAGCATGGGTATCTCCGACAATTGCTTTTTTACTATATTATAAACAATCCCCGTCGACAACTGATTCCCGTTCTTTCGAACAAAAAACCATTCACCGGCTGCCTCAACCTCACGATCACGGACTTCCGTGTATGCAAGCATTAAGTTTTTTAAACCCTCCGCAAAAGGAATCAACCGCTGCTTGTTCCGCTTTCCGGTTACCTTGACCTGCATCGCCTCATAATCCACATCCACGTTTCGTATGCCGATTAACTCTGAGCGGCGCATCCCGGTATCGTATAGCATCTCAATGACCAACCGATTCCTCACACCTTCAAAATCCTCATCAAATCCGTCCCCGTCCAACAACGCCTCCAACTCGCTATCCTTAATAAAATAAGGCAAGGGTTTCTTCGTTTTCGGACCGCTCACCAATCTCAACGGATTCGCGGAGACAATGCCCCGTTTCATGAGAAACTTAAAAAAAGATTTCAAAGAACTTAATTTCCGGTTTACCGATACGGGAGAGAGCTTCTCGTCCATCAAACTGACGATCCAGCTTCTCACGAAATCCGAGTCGATTTCCCCGGGGTTGAATACACCTTCTCGATGCTCTCTTACATACCTCTGGAATTGGTCCAAATCTTTCGAATAGGCACCAATCGTATAATTGGAATAGTTCCGCTCATACCGGAGATAGTTTAGAAAGTCATCGATCAGCATATTCTCGTTGCATCAACATTCATGCAACGAAAATAGGAATAAGAATTCAATAAAACAAGCCCGGAAGCTATAATTATTCTTCTACTTGTTGCAAATGCTGTACGTAGATAGCACGCATAGTCTGCTTTCTCTTCGTAACAGACGGTTTCTCGAAAGCCTGACGGCCTCTCAATTCCTTGACTACACCTGTTTTCTCGAACTTTCTCTTGAATTTCTTAAGCGCCTTCTCGATGTTTTCGCCTTCTTTTAATGGAACTACGATCATAATTTAAATTGTTATATTGTTTAATTATTTATATCCTCAAATTGAGCGGCAAAATTACTGATTGTTTCGGGATTAGCAAAACTTTCAGCGATTATTTTTATAAAAGATGCCTTTCTCCGTAATTATAGCCGTGATTAGCTCGTGGGGAGTAATGTCGAAGGCGGGGTTATAGACTTTCACGTCTTTCGGGGCCATACGCCTTGAATACCACATCTCGGTGACCTCATCGGGGTTACGTTCCTCTATTACAATGGAATCGCCGTCCGGGCACGAGCCATCGATGGTGGATGTCGGGCCTAATACATAGAAGGGGATCTTGTAATGCCGGGCCAAGATAGCCACTCCAGACGTGCCGATCTTATTCGCCACGTCGCCATTGGCAGCTACACGGTCGCAACCTACGACCACGGCATGCACCCAGCCTTTCCGCATGACGACGGAGGCCATATTATCGCAAATCAGCGTCACGTCCACGCCGGCCCTGCTTAGCTCATAGGCCGTGAGCCGGGCGCCTTGCAACAAAGGACGGGTCTCGTCGGCGAAGACCTTGAAACCATAACCTCTCTCCTGCCCCAGATAAATCGGCGCCAAAGCGGTGCCATACTCCGAGACCGCCAGATGTCCGGCGTTACAATGCGTAAGGATTCCCATCCCGGGACGGAGTAGCTCCAGACAGTTCTCGCCGATCTGCCGGCAAGCGGCGGCGTCTTCCTCCCGGATCGCGATCGCTTCCTTATATAATAGCTCTTTCCATTCCGGGACAGACAAGGTTGGATGAGCGACCAATACCCGCTCCATCCGGTTCAGCGCCGTCACCAGATTCACCGCCGTCGGACGGGAACCGGCCAGATACTCCTTGATCTTCCGAAACTCATTCACGAAAACGGATTTCTCCGCCGTATCGATCCGACGGGCGCAGACATAGATACCATAAGCGGCCGCTACCCCGATAGCAGGTGCTCCACGTACCTTTAATTTATAGATAGCGTCCCATATCTCCTCGGCAGTGGTAAGGGTCAGATACGCTTCCTTACCCGGCAGCAGAGTTTGGTCCAAAATGATCACACCGTCCGCTTGCTCGTTGAAACGCACGGTCTTTAAATCAGATAGAGTTTGTATCATTCGATATGAATATATTAATAGTTCACGGGACCCAGCGTAGCTTCTATCGCCACCCCTGCGGCGGTAACCGCTATCGCTCCTACGACAAGGCCTGCCGTAGCCCCATGAGTCTCTTTCACGTAAAAGAAATCGCCGGATTGCTGCTGTCCCTCATCGAAATACTGGGGAGCCACGTCGCCGACCTTGATCAATTTCGCCAGATAGAAGTTCCGCTCAAAAGAGGAATGCTTCAAGGGCTTCCCATTAGTCCCTCCGGCGAACAACGTCAGGTAGCTACGGAATCTCAGCGGAGAATCTTCTTCTGTAAAATCCTTCACTCGGATATTTACGGTTGTGTTTGCTTTCGTTGTCATTTGTTCCTTTACATACTCTTCTTTCGGGATCTCGTTAAACGGGAAGTTGGCTAATTGCAAAGGCGTATTGACTAATTTGGAATGCGGCGGGATAAACTCAACGCCCTTTGGCAAACTCACATCACCGGAGAAGGAACCTTCCGAGTAGCTCCACCCGCTGCTGCTCCTATCGCTCCAATGAAAGGAGCTACCGGATGCCACGCTAGAGCTCTCGCCTCTCACCGAGGCCACTTTCGGATCGTAGGTGGTAGCCACGTCATCGATAATCAGCGCCGACCGCCCCCAATCCACGTACAAGGGTTCATCCAGTTTATTATAAATGGTAATAGTAACCGGGGCGTTCTCTCCCCAGAAACGATAAGAGATACGTACCGTATCGTTTTCCTGCACAAAATCACCTCTCTCATTCTTCTCCCCGACGGGGTCATTCGAGTTCAACATCGAATAATAATAAGAAGAACATGCGCTCAAGCCGAGAAGCAGAGCCGCAAAGACAAAAAGATAAAGCAGATTCCTCATGGCACTTCTTATTTGTTTCTACAAAGCTAGCAAATTATTCCTTGATATCTATTGGGTGCCTTATCTTTAACTTGATTTAAAGGGATCGGTTCACAAGGTTGTGGACCACAAGGCTGTGAGCCCATACACGTTTATCATAACCTTTAGCTCTTTTATCCGGAATCCTTACCCTTTTCTCTTTTATATATTGTACCTTTGAAGCTGAAGTATTCATTATCCACCATCTGTTAGACGATCATCTAACGGATGGTAGATGATCGTCCAACAGTTGGTGCATGATTATGCAACGGCTGTTGGAAGATGAATCCTTCTTGAAGAAACCGCTAAGCTCGCCTATAGAAACGGGTAAGCGATCCAGAAGAATCAGACAAAAGATCTATAACCATTTAAACACAGCACAGATGTCAGCAAATTACAAGCTAGTCAGAAATCCCAACCCGAATCCAGAGGAATCCGGGAAGTCATTACCCCTACATCCTCGTTTGGTCTCTTGCGGGACGATACATACGGATGAGTTCATCAATAGAGCGAAGTCCCGGTCTTCTTTCTCGCCTGCGGATATGAAAGGGATCTTGCAGCTTTTCCAAGACATGATGGTGGACTTCCTCATGTACGGCTATAACGTGGAGCTAGAGGGGATCGGTACTTTCAGCGTCTCACTGAAAAGCCGGCCCGTGATGGAAAAGAATGAGATCCGGGCGGAATCCATCCATTTCAAGGACGTGAAGTTCAGATCGTCCAAGGAACTAAGAGACCGGCTGAAGACCATGCCGGTGTTTCGTGACGAGTACACGGTTAGCGATCCCGCATATCCCTCCGCCAAGGAATGCGAGCAAGAGGTATTCCGTTATCTGGAGACGAACCCTTTTATCCACCAGAAGAAGTATATGTCGCTCTGCGGATGCTCCAGAAGTAAGGCTTCCCTCGACTTGCGGCGGCTAGTAGAGGAAGGGAAACTGCGGTGGGAAAAGCTAGGTACTTCCCATCTATATTATAAGGTAGAAGAGCCGGTTTCCGGCGAGACAAATCCAAAATAATTCATTAACTTTGCGAGTATTAATGTTGACTAAAATAAAATGCGATGAAAACAAACATTCCTGAACGTATCGCCGCCCTACGGGAGGCTATGAGACAACAGAAGGTTGACGCTTATATCATACCCAGTTCCGACCCGCATCTAAGCGAGTATCCGGCCGATCGCTGGAAATCGAGAGAATGGATATCCGGCTTCACCGGCTCGGCGGGAACGATCGTGGTCACCGCGGACAAGGCGGGCTTATGGACCGATTCCCGGTATTTCCTGCAAGCGGCCAGCCAACTGGAAGGTTCCGGTATCGAACTCTATAAGTTGGCGCTTCCGGAGACACCGTCTATCACGGAATTCCTCTTGCATGAGTTACACGCCGGACAGGCCGTAGGACTGGACGGGCAAACCTATAGCGCCGCCGAAGCGAGTGCCTTGGCAAATAAACTAAGCCGTAAAGAAATCAAGCTGGATACCTCGGCCGACCTGATCGAGGGTATCTGGAAGGACCGTCCCGCCGTTCCCGGAAACCCGATATTCGAGATGCCGGAAGCATTAAGCGGAGCCTCCGTGCACGAGAAACTAGACCTAATCAATAACCAGTTGCGGAGCGAGGGCGCCGACTGCTTGATCCTCGCCGCCTTGGACGAGATCGCATGGACATTCAATATCCGGGGTACGGACGTGACCTATAACCCAGTCGTAGTCAGCTACGCCTTCGTATCGGAGGATGAGAGCGTGCTTTTCATCAAGCCGGAGAAGCTGACCGCCGAGATCACCGAGCATTTGAAGAAAGAAGGGGTTACGCTGGCCGAATACTCCATGATCCAGAGGTATCTGTCCCGCCTACCGGAAAACAGCCGGGTATTCGTGGATATGAACAAGACGAACGTCTCCTTATACGACGCGATCCCGGGAAACTGTACGATCGTGGAAGGGATCTCCCCCGCCAACCACTTGAAGAGCATCAAGAACGAGACCGAGATCAAGGGCTTCCAAAACGCCGTGGTAAAAGATGGTGTCGCCTTGACAAAATTCTATATCTGGCTGGAGAAACAAATGGCGGAAGGAGCCCAAGTTACAGAGATCAGCGCCGCCGAGAAGCTGACAGCCTTACGTGCGGAACAACCGCAATACATCATGGATAGCTTCGGCACGATCTGCGGCTACGCCGAGCATGGAGCGATCGTTCATTACTCCGCTACGCCGGAGACGGACGCGACCTTGAAACCGGAGGGATTGCTTTTAATCGATTCCGGCGCGCAATATCTGGACGGTACGACGGATATCACCCGCACGATCGCCCTTGGAGAGCCGACGGAGCAGATGAAAAAGGATTTCACCCGTGTATTGAAAGGTACGATCAGCTTGGCGAAAAGCAAGTTTCCCGCCGGAACACGAGGCTCTCAGATCGATATCCTTGCCCGTAAGGCGCTATGGGATTCCGGCATTAATTATTTGCACGGAACCGGTCACGGTATCGGCCATTGCCTGAACGTACACGAAGGCCCCCAAAGCATCCGCATGGAGGAGAACCCGGTGACCTTGAAGCCCGGAATGGTGATCAGCGACGAGCCGGCCATGTATCGTACCGGCGAATACGGTATCCGTACGGAGAACATGATCTTGGTACGTGAGGACAGCGAGACGGAATTCGGGAAATTCCTAGGATTCGATACGCTGACGCTTTGTTTCATCGACACGAGCCTGATTATCATCCCCATGCTCTCTGTCCGCGAGCACGCTTGGCTGAACAAGTACCATCAAATGGTCTACGACAAGATCAGCCCGTTCTTGGACGAGGAGGAGAAAGCTTGGCTGAAAGAGAAAACAACAGAAATTTAAACAACTAAAAATGGCATTAATTAAATCCGTTCGTGGCTTTACCCCGAAGATCGGTAAAGACACTTTTTTAGCAGACAACGCCACGATTATAGGTGACGTAGAGATCGGTGAAGGTTGCAGTATCTGGTTTGGCACCGTGCTTCGCGGCGACGTGAACTCGATTCGCATCGGCAACGGCGTAAACGTACAGGATGGTTCCGTCCTTCACACCTTATATGAGAAATCGACGATCGAGATCGGCGATGATGTATCCATCGGCCATAACGTAACGATCCACGGGGCGAAGATTTGCAATGGCGCCTTGATCGGAATGGGCTCCGTGGTATTGGATCACGCCGTAGTAGGCGAGGGAGCGATCATCGCCGCAGGTTCCGTAGTATTAAGCAAGACGATCGTCGAGCCGGGCAGCATCTACGCCGGAGTTCCCGCTAAGTTCGTCAAGAAGGTAGATCCCGAGCAAGCGAAGGAGATCAACCAAAAGATAGCCAAGAACTATCATATGTATTCTTCTTGGTATAAAGAATAATAGCATGTATTTGATTATTTGAATTATAAACCATATATTTGTATCTGTAAAGTAACAACCAAAGGGTTACATGAAAAATGATTCAAATAATAGGGTTCCAGCCAATAAACACTATTTGTCCCGAAGAGTGGGATGGATAGTGTTTATTTTTATGCTGGGAATAGGCGGATATCTGGCGTTACCCTCCAATTATTATCTACGTAGGGCCCTTATCCATTTGTTACCCAAGATCGATCAATATCCGATTTTCGAGAACCGGGTCGTAAAAGCAGGTTCGCCCCGCCCTTGGGAACTATCGGAAGCTTACAATACGAAAAGTATTCCAGAGCGTTATCTTCCCCGGTTTGAGGAGCTGGGTACGGTTGCCTATGTAATCATCCAAGACAATCGACTGCTATTCGAGCAATATTGGGAAGATTATTCCCCGGAATCGCATAGCAATTCCTTCTCGATGGCGAAAAGCATCGTCTCGTTAGCGATCGGCTGTGCTATCGACGATGGATTTATCCGCAATGTCGATCAACCGGTAAGCGACTTTTTCCCGGAATTCAAGGGATACGACGGAAAAGCCCTAACGCTTCGCCATTTGCTGACCATGAGCGCCGGCGTGGATTTCGACGAGGCTTACAGCTCTCCTTTCTCTCCTACCACCCAGTTGTATTATGGCGATGACCTACAGGAAATCGCCTTCGGGATGAAAGAGATCGACGAGCCCGGCGTAAACTTTATCTACCAAAGCGGCGTGACACAACTGCTGGGCTTTATCGTGGAGAAGGCTACCGGGGAGAAACTCAGCGATTATGTATCCCGCAAACTATGGACTCCGATGCACGCCGAGGAAAGCGCCCTTTGGAGCCTCGACCGGAAGGACGGCATGGAAAAAGCCTATTGCTGTTTCAACAGTAACGCCCGTGATTTCGCCCGCTTCGGACAATTATTACTCAACAACGGTCAATGGGATGACCGGCAATTGATCTCTCCCGCTTATCTGGCGGAAGCGACAAGCCCCGATACCCGTCTTGTCTATAAGGATCTCGGCAAACCCAACCATTGTTACGGATTCCAATACTGGATTCTCGATTACAAAGGGATGAAGATCCCTTATATGAGAGGAATCTTGGGGCAATACGTCTTCACGCTCCCGGAAAAGAACGCCGTGATCGTAAGACTCGGGCACAAACGCAGCGATACTTATACCGCCGACCAACATTATCCGGACGATATAAATACATGGTTGGACGCGGCGATGGACTTACTTCAATAAGAATCTATTTATCAAACGATCTAAAAATAAACGCACATGAGAAAAACGATTTTAACGACAGCGCCATTGGCGGCACTCCTATTGCTTTCTTGCGCACAGAAACCCAGTACGCAAAAGCCAGACATCACGTATATGCCGCAACCACCGTTCAATCCGCCGACGTATGTTTGCTACAAGGCCCCCGCTCCTATCAAGATCGACGGAAAGCTTTCTCCCGGGGAATGGGACGCGATACCTTGGACCAGCGACTTCGTAGATATCGAAGGCGACAAACGCCCGGCCCCTCACTTCCAGACCCGGGCCAAGATGACTTACGATGATAACGGAATGTACTTCGCCGTCCTTATGGAGGAGCCGCACGTATGGGCGACCATCACGGAACACGACGCCGTGATCTTCCACGACAACGACTTCGAGATCTTCCTGAATCCTACGAACGACACCCATAATTATCTGGAGTACGAGGTGAACGCCTTGGGTACGGAATGGGACTTGTTCTTAACCCGCCCCTATCGGGATAATCCGCAAGTATTGAATAACTGGGAGTTTACCGGAATGAAATCCGCTGTTTATGTGGACGGTACGCTGAATAACCCGAAAGACACGGATAAATCATGGAGCGTAGAGGTATTCATTCCTTGGACTTCCGTATTCCAAATGGACAGAGGAAAAGAAAAGCCGGAAATCGGCGAGCAGATCCGTGTGAACTTCTCTCGTGTGGAATGGACAACGGACGTGAAAGACGGTAAATACGTGAAAGTCCCTATCCAAGGAGAGGATAAGATTCGCGAGTACAACTGGGTATGGGCGCCTACCGGGGTAATCAATATCCATATGCCCGAATACTGGGGTTATGTTCAAATATCGGATAAGATTGCGGGAGAAGGTGAGACTCCTTTCGTAAAACATCCTTCAGAGGAGACGAAATGGATCTTGCGTAATTTATATTACCGTCAGAATGAGTTCGCCGCGACCTTCGGACATTATGCCGATAACATCAACGACTTGAAGGCAAACGAGCTATGCCCGCAAGAGATCGCCAATCAACTGGAAATACATACGACACCTTCCATGTATGAGATATCACTACCCGCACCAGACGGTACGGTATGGAATATCCGGCAAGACGGTCTGGTATGGCCTAAAAAGAAATAACACAATTTATTAATCAACTAAAATATCATGAAGCAAAAGAATTTATGGATAGCGGCCTTGGCTTTAGGCATCACGCTATCGGCTCACGGACAACAAAGTGGTGGAGGCATCTCACCCACGATGTTGCAGCAAATCAAACAGTCTTATCAAGGAACGCCGACCGATAAGGCGATCCGTAACGCGATCACCAATAACGACATCAACAAGCTTGCCGTTAATGGGGAGAGCAAGAACAATTTGGATACTTACTTCTCCAATAAGGTAGAGAGCAAAGGGATCTCCAACCAACGTTCCTCGGGCCGTTGCTGGCTTTTCACGGGATTGAACGTGTTCCGTGCGCAGGCCATCGCCAAATATGACATGGGAGACTTTCAATTCTCCCAGAATTATTCTTTCTTCTGGGATCAATTGGAGAAAGCGAACCTTTTCTTACAGGGCATCATCGATACTCGTCTGAAACCAATGGACGACAAGATGGTGGAATGGTTATTCAAGAACCCGATCGGAGACGGAGGGCAGTTCACGGGTGTCTCCGATATCTTGACCAAATATGGCGTGGTTCCCGCCGAAGTCATGGTAGAGACCAACAGCAGCAACAGTACCGGACGCATGAGCAACCTGATCGGATTAAAGCTGAAAGAATACGGCTTGCAACTTCGTGACCTGTCTACGACCAAAGGCACGACCGTAGCGGATCTGGAGAAAAAGAAGACCGAGATGCTAGGTACGATTTACCGTATGCTCGTATTGAACTTGGGAGAGCCGCCTACGAAATTCACGTGGACTCGCAAAGACGCTAAAGGGAATCCGGTAGAGACGAAGGAATATACGCCTCAGTCCTTCTTCCAAGAATATATCGGGGACGATTTGAAAAACAACTATGTCATGTTGATGAACGATCCGAGCCGCGATTATTATAAGTTGTATGAGATCGATTACGACCGCCACGCTTACGATGGCAAGAACTGGACTTACGTGAACCTTCCGATCGAGGATATCAAACAAATGGCTATCGCTTCCATCAAGGACAGTACCATGATGTATTTCTCTTGCGACGTGGGCAAGTTCTTCGATCGTGACAGAGGTATTCTGGATGTAAACTTCTACGATTACGGTTCACTGATGGGTACGACTTTCGGCATGGATAAGAAACAACGTATCCAGACATTCGCCAGCGGTTCCTCACACGCCATGACCTTGATGGCTGTTGACCTCGACGCGAATGGAAAGCCGAAGAAATGGATGGTTGAGAATAGTTGGGGCCCCGGAGCGAACGCCGGCCACCTCATCATGACAGACCAATGGTTTAATGAGTATATGTTCCGTCTGGTAGTCAACAAGAAGTACATCACGGATCAAGTAAAAGAGATCTTGAAACAAACACCGACTCGCCTTCCCGCTTGGGACCCGATGTTCGCTGAAGAGGATTAAAATAAAACACGGATGAGATAGACAACGCAAATCGTTCAATTACCAATCCGTACATCTATCTCATCCGTATTCCATTGCTATATCAAAAGAATCTGGGCATACAATCACTCGAATAGCAAACCCGGCTTTATCTATTAACGGATATGGATTTGTCGCAAGATTTGATCCGTCGCTCCTACACTGTTTTTCACAAAATCACCGGCAGCTTGCCCGGAGGTTTCCAAGGCTGTCGGGTCGGTCAATAACTCGTCCATCTTCGTTCGGAAAGAGGAATCGTCTGTGATGGAGAAACCACCACCTACGGCGATCAGATCCTTCGCCTCCTTAAACTTATGGTATCTCGGACCGAATAAGACCGGCATCCCATAAACGGCGGCTTCCAACGTGTTGTGGATACCCGCTCCGAAACCACCACCGATATAAGCGATCTGTCCATAGCGATAAATGGAAGATAAGAGTCCGAAACTGTCGATGATCAAGCAATCCTTATCGGCCAGATCATCCTCATGCGCCTCCGATAGACGGACGGACGGACGTTTTAGCATCGCCTCGATAGAAAGGAGATGTTCCCGGTGAATCTCATGCGGGGCGATAATCAACTTCATCTCCGGATGCTCATGGAAATAAGGGATAAAGATCGCCTCGTCTTGAGGCCATGAACTGCCGGCCACCATCACGATCGGCCTCTTACCTTCCTTGCTTTCCAAGAAACGTTCGATAAACGGAAGCTCACGAGCTTGCTTACGGACATCCAACACCCGATCAAAACGGGTATCGCCGGTCACCGTCACATTCGTGATGCCGAACTCGTTCAAGAGTTTCATCGAACGCTCGTCCTGAACAAAAAGATGATTAAAATAAGATAGCATCTTCCGGTACGGCTTTCCGAACCATTGGAAAAATAGCTGGTCGGGGCGGAATATAGCGGAAATGATATAAACCGGTATTCCCCGCTTCCGCAACTCACGCAAATAGTTCCCCCAAAACTCGTACTTGATAAATATGGCGATCGCCGGATTCGCCAGATTCAGGAACTTCTTTACCCGGAAAGGCGTATCAAAAGGAAGGTAGCAGATCACGTCCGCTCCCTTGTAATTCTTCCGTACCTCATAGCCAGATGGAGAAAAGAAAGTCAGCAGCACCTTATACTCCGGATGTTCCGCCTTGATCTTCTCGATCATAGGACGCCCTTGCTCGAACTCGCCCAGCGAGGAGGCATGGAACCAGATGTATTTAGCGTTCCGGTCGATTTTCTCACGAAGTATGGAATTTGTTTTCCATTGCCCGAATCGCATCAGTCTCGCCTTTTTATGGAAAGGCGAGATCAAAGCGACTACAAAAGCGTAGAGATGTATTGCTAAACTGTACATGATTATTTTAATATCTCGATAGCCCGTTGGATACGGCGGATAGACTCCTCTTTACCTAAAGCCTCGGTAATATCAAAGATGCCGGGGCCCTTGCCCTCGCCAACCAAGGCCAGACGGGCGGCGTTCATGATATTCCCCAAATGATATCCCTTGCTCTCGATCCAAGCCTTGCACTCGTTCTCGGTACCTTCTACGTCGAACGGCTCACGGGCACGCAATTGCTCGATAAACTCACCCAATTGAACAGCCGAATCTTCCTTCCAGCGTTTCTTGCGAGTCTTCTCATCGTACTCCGTCGGGGCGATAAAGAAGAAAGAGCAAAGATCCCATAACTCACTCACGAAATTGACACGGCCTTTCATCATGCCGACCACTTTCTCTACATAAGCATGGGTAGTCTGGATACCATGGCTTTCCACGATCGGCAAGAATAGGTCGGCGATCTCCGCATTACTCTTCTCCAGCAAATAGTGGTGGTTAAACCATCTGCCTTTCTCATAATCGAACTTAGCGCCGCTCTTGCTGCAACGAGACAGGTCGAACAAACGGATCAAATCATCCATGCTCATCACCTCCTGATCGTTACCCGGGTTCCAGCCCAGCAAAGCGAGGAAGTTTACGACAGCCTCGGGGAAGTAGCCACTCTCACGATAGCCCGATGAAACATCACCCGTCTTCGGATCGTGCCATTCCAAGGGGAATACAGGGAAGCCCAGACGATCGCCGTCACGCTTGCTCAACTTACCGTTACCTTCCGGTTTCAACAGCAACGACAGATGGGCGAAACTAGGCATCGTATCTTCCCAACCGAAGAAACGATATAATAATACGTGAAGCGGTGCGCTCGGCAACCACTCCTCACCACGGATCACATGGGTAACCTCCATCAAATGGTCGTCAACGATATTCGCCAAGTGGTAAGTAGGCAATTGGTCGGCCGATTTATATAATACCTTATCATCCAAGATAGAGGAGTTGATAACGACCTCGCCACGGATCAAGTCGTTCACGTGGATATCCTCATTCGGCTCGATCTTGGCACGAACTACGTACTGATGACCTGACTCGATCAGGCTCTGAACCTCTTCCTGAGAAAGCGTCAACGAGTTGCGCATTTGCGAACGGGTAGAGGCGTCGTATTGGAAATTGGCGATCTCCTTCCGTTTCTCCTCCAACTCGGCAGGCGTATCGAACGCTATATAAGCATGGCCATCGTTCAGCAATTGATCGACATACTTCTTGTAGATCTCACGACGCTCGCTCTGGCGATACGGACCGTAGTTGCCGCCGAAGCTCACGCCCTCGTCGAACTTGATACCCAGCCAAGTCAAGGCCTCGATGATATAGTCTTCCGCCCCGGGAACGAAGCGTTGGGAATCCGTATCCTCGATACGGAGAATCATATCACCGCCATTCTGTTTAGCGAATAAATAGTTGTATAAAGCCGTGCGGACACCTCCGATATGCAGCGCCCCCGTAGGACTAGGTGCGAAGCGTACTCTTACTTTTCTTTGAGTCATAATACTTACATTCTATAATAATGCGGCAAAAGTACGCCTTTTTTTCCGCTTAGTGAAGTTTTTTACGTATATTTCGGACGCAAAAAGGAATCTATATGAAACAGAAGAATTACAATATACCGACCGTGGTCTACTTCGTGGTGACCGCATTACTTATCGCCTACTTCTTCCCTCGGGAGGGAAAATTCCGTTATCAGTTCTATGAGGGCAAGCCTTGGAGATATGGATTACTCACCGCCCCGAGCGATTTCCCGATCTACAAGACCGACGACGAGGTAAAAGCGGAGAAAGACAGCGTACTCCGTAAGTTCGAGCCTTATTACCGCATGAACCCCGACATCCAGAAGCAAGAGGTCGAGAAACTGCGTGCCAACTACAATAACGGCAATAACTTGCGAAGCAAAGTATCCCCCGCTTACATGCAGTATATAGAGAGCAGCCTGATCAACTTATACAAGAACGGTATCATCTCGTCGCAGGATCTGGACGAGCTACGGAAAGAGGAATACTCCCGTGTCAACCTCTTGGAGAACGCCGTCGCACAGCCTCGCTACGTGAGCGACTTCTTCACCGTGCGCACCGCCTACGAGTTCATTATCAACAACTGCCCGCCGCGGCTGGACAAATCGATCCTGCAATCGTGTGACATCAATAACTACCTCACCGAGAACATATCCTATGCCGCCGACATGTCCGACAAGATCAAGGAGGATATGCTACAGAGCGTATCTATCGCTAACGGTATGGTACAAGCCGGAGAGCGTATCGTAGACCGGGGCGAGATCATCGACAACCATACCTACAACGTGCTCCGTTCCCTAAAGGCCATACACGAGGCCAAGACGGGGGGCACGCAGACGCAAGGCATCATATTGGCCGGACAATTCGTGCTCGTCTTCGGGCTAATGTTCTGTTTCTGGCTCTACCTATGGTCTTTCCGCTTGAAGATATTCCATAACCGGAAGAACGTACTATTCTTGATCCTCTGCATATTCGTGAGTTGCATCCTTACGGAACTATGTGTTACCTACGCATTATTCAACGTATATATATTGCCGTTCGCCATCGTACCGATCGTAGTACGTACCTTCTTCGATTCCCGGACGGCGCTTTTCACGCACCTTATCATCGTGCTGATCTGCTCGTTGATGGTACCTTTCCCGCATGAGTTCCTGTTGTTGCAAATCGTGGCGGGTATGGTAGTGACGTTCAGCTTGAAGGAGTTGAGCGAACGTTCGCAACTGATCCGTTGCGCCGTCTTCATCTTCATCTCCTACGCCGCCTGCTACCTCAGTCTCACGTTGTATCAAGAGGCGAACTTAAACAAGATCAACTGGATGATGATGCTTTATTTCGGTATCAACTTCATCCTGCTGATGTTCACCTACGTATTGGTATATATGTTGGAGAAGACGTTCGGATACGTGTCCAGCATCACGCTGGTGGAACTGTCCAACATCAACAACCCGATCTTGAAGAAGCTTAGCGAGACTTGCCCGGGCACGTTCCAGCACTCCTTGCAGGTATCCATCCTCGCTTCCGAGGCGGCCGCCAAGATCGGCGCCAACGCCCAACTGGTACGTACCGGCGCCCTTTATCACGACATCGGGAAGATGAGCAACCCCGTCTTCTTCACCGAGAACCAATCGAGCGTGAACCCGCATAACCAGTTATCGTTCGACCAAAGCGCGCAGATCATCATCAGCCACGTCACCGAGGGCGTGAAGATCGCCGAGAAGGCCCTGTTACCCAAGGCGGTTATCAGCTTCATCCGTACGCACCACGGACGTGGCAAGGCGAAGTATTTTTACAACTCTTTCAAGAACCAATACCCGGACAAGCCGATTAACGACGAGCTATTCACCTACCCCGGCCCGAATCCCTTCTCGAAGGAGACCGCCGTACTGATGATGGCCGATTCCGTGGAAGCCGCCTCCCGCAGCTTGAAGGAACATACCGAAGAGAGTATCAGCGCCTTGGTGAACAAGATCATCGACGGGCAGATCGCCGACGGCTTGCTAAAGAGCGCTCCCCTGACCTTCAAGGACGTGGAGACCATAAAGAGCGTATTCGTAGACAAACTGAAAACCATGTTCCATACCCGAATCAGCTATCCGGACTTGAAAAAACAATAGCGAACCAACATGAACGACCACCTACTCTACTTAGCCTCGACAGGGATCGTAGCCTTTACCTGCCTTCTGGTCAGCGGACTGCTGTTGTCGCTGAAGACCTTGCGGGAAAGCACGATCCCCAAGTACCGGACGGCCTGCAAGTATCTCGCCTTGGCCTCGGCATTGGTAGGCATAGGGCATATCTTCATCTTGTCTTCCGGCACGGACGAGCGAACCATCATGGAGTTGTTCTACTTCCCCATCCTGCTAATCAGCGCCTCGCAAGCGTTGCTGTTCACGTTCCTGCTCACCCTCTTATTCAGGGGAAAGAACGTGACCCGGAGGAATATCCTCCTCCACGCCATGCCTACGATCGCGCTTACCGTAGCCTACACGATCGCTTGTCTCTTCCGGGAGGATGTCCATACGTATCGTTTCGACGTATGGTGGGATAATATTGGGAACCCGCCCCTGCTGATACGTACGCTCACGTGCCTCGTATACCTTGTCCAGCTAGGGGGCTATACGCATTTTTTCTTCCGGGAGCGGGCGATCTATCTAGGTAACCTGAAACAGATACCCCAATCACCCGAGCGACTGGAATTGCGCTGGGTAACCCGTGCCTTCCTATGGGCGCTGGGTATCGGCATCGCCGCCGTGAGCCTCTGTTTCTTCCCGAATAATTACTATAACACGGCGGTCAACTTCGTGTTCGCCCTCTTCTACGCCTCGGTATCGATCCACTACGCCAACTACCATTACACGTACGACCAACTATACCTACGGCTCAACCTCGCCCCGCAAGCCGACGCCGATACCGATCCCAACCGGATGGACCTAGAGGATCTTATCGGCGGGTTGCTGGAAATCGAGGAGGACGAGTTGTTCCAGCAAGCGCAAAACTATATGGCCAGCTCCTCACCCTTCCTCAACCCGAATTTCAGCCGGCAAGACCTAGTACGTGCCCTCGGTACCAACGAGAAGTATCTCTCCACCTCCATCAAGGACAAGCTGAACATCACGCTCAAGGAATACATCGACCGCTACCGGGTGAACCACGCCCGTACCGAGCTGTTGATGCCGGGCGACAGCCGGAGCATGGAAGAGATCGCTGTCGGCGCGGGCTTCACCAGCTCCCGCACCTTCTCGCGTATCTTCCAGAAAATACTGGGAGTCACCCCCGCCCAATACCGGCGGCAGGCGCAATAATGAGCATTTTTCCGAGATCTGTCCTCTTTTTTCCCGGATTTGTCCTCTCATTCTTACCCCGAACCCCGTTCTTTGCTGGCAGTAATCACTTAATAAAGGAATACCATGGCAGAACAAATCATTCTCAACACAGACTTGTACGATAACCTGCTCACCGAGCGCAAGGGCGACTACACCGCCAAGCCGCGCATCACCGGGACATTGTATAACACGGACATCGCCGCCCGCATCGTGGGCGCGCGTACCGAGTACCAACACGGCACGATCCTCAACATCCTCGACATGGCCGACAGCCATAAGGTGCAGGCCATCGCCGAGGGCAAGAGCGTGGTGGACGGCGTGGGCCAATACCTCGTCAACGTGCAGGGGGCCTTCGAGGGCGAGAAGGCGCAGTTCGAACCCGGGAAGCACGCCCTCGGCATCACCTACACCATGGGCAAGCTCTTGCGCGAGACCCTCAAGCTGGTGAAGGTGGTGGTGAACGGCGTGGCGGCCGTAGGTCCGGTGATCAATACCGTGACCGACTCCACCTCCAAGGCCATCAACGGGCAGCTCAGCTCCGGCGGAGCCCTCGTGCTGGGTGGCGTGAACCTGAAGATACAGGGTGATGATCCCTCCATCGGTGTCTACCTCACCCCCACCACCGAAGGGGCCGCGCCGATGAAGGCACCCGTGGTGATCGCCAACTCGCCCTCGCAGGTGATCGTGCAGATGCCGACGCTGGCCGACGGGCAGTACACCGTGAGCCTCACCACGCAATACAGCGGAAGCCGTAACGTAAAAGAGCCCCGCACCTACACCTTCCCCATCATCCTTATCGTAGGAGAAGGCGGTGGGGGCGACAGCGAGAGTCCGGACGAGATCTGAGGACAACGTTGTCCGGCATGTCCGGACAACGGCTGCCAAGCATCGAGGACAACGGCTGCCAAGCCTGCCGGACAGGGGCTACCGGACCTGCCGGAAAAAACAACCGATTTATAAACCCTATTATACACATAGAACATGAGAACATCATTACATGACATCCACCTACCGGCAAGGCGAATATTCGCCTTGCTGATCAGTGTCGCGACACTGATCGCCACCCTCCCGACAGCGGCCCGCGCGCAAGCGGAACCTCCCGGGGCACTCGACCTTGCCACCCTGCCGGGCACCCTGAACAATAACTGGTACATCAACCTCGCGTACCTAAACGGCACGTGGGTGTACAAAGTAGGGGCATCCGACACGCAGGCCCCGACCACCGGCACCCCCTTCAACGGTACCATCACCGGCACGATGCCCGAGGTAGGCCGGCAGTTCGTCATACACCCCTCCACCGATTCCGACAGCGTACTCACCTCCGCCGATCCCGACAGCGGCAACCCACCGGCGCTGACGCTGAAAGACGCCGTCATAACCTCAAGTTTCAACCAGCTCTTCTATATCAAGGCCGGCGCGGAACCGACCCTCCGGATCGAGGGGGAGAACCGGATCGAGATCATGAGCGACCTCATCTATAACTTAGGCACGCTCACCCTGACCGTAGCCGATGCGCAGGAGATAAGCCAAGGTATCCTAAACGGATCTCCCGCGGGCACGGGTACGCTCACGGTCTATGCCCAAGCGCCGCTCAGCATCGGCGCCATCTCCAACTTCCAGAATGCCCGGATGCATCTGGACGGAGAGATACATGTCATCAGTAAAACAGGTGGCTCAGCCTTTAAAAACGACAATACCTCGCCGGACGCGATCACGTTCGGGGATAACGCACGGATCCACCTGCAAGCGAACGCGCTCTGCACCTATGTAAGCGGCTTTATCGAACTGGATTTCGATACCGCCCCGACCGATGGCCGGACGCTGTCCGTCACCCCGGCAGGCGACGACGAGCCGGCGGCCACCTTCGCGACCGACGGGACCTGCTGGGGTTACGCCTTCCTCGCCGCGGCCGATACGCGGTATACCGCCTCCCTCGACGGCGAGCGGCTATATGCCGGCAGGCGTTACAGCGGGTCTTCCTATAAAGACGGAGACTACCCCTTCTTCCGGACAGACGGGGCATACTGCCGATACTCCGGCGCCACCGCCACCCGCCCCACCCCGCAGCCGCTCGACCTTTCCAAGGACTACGGCTACGGCAGCACCCGCACCGGCATCGACCTCTTCTTCGACCCCGCGGACGGATGGTACTGCGACGAGAAGATGTTCGACGGGACGGTGACGACAAACGGCAGCTCATCCTACATCAACATCCCCGCCACCATCCATGCCGAGGGCGAGGCTACGCTTACGCTGGACAAGGTAGATTTCCAGCCCCCGACGGGCACGGCCCTCACGGTAGCGAGCGGGACGGTGAGGCTCCAAAACAACACCCACAGCCCCCGCCTGTCCGGAACCCACGCGCTCCGGGTAGAGACGGGAGCCACCTGCCTCATCCCGACGCCCGCCGACCCGGATAACACCTTGGCGCTGACAGCCGCCGAGCAGGCCATCCACCCCGAAGGCGGCGGCACCGTGAAGGGCCTTGTCCAACTCACATGGCCGGAATCTCCGTCTGGCTACATCTACCTCAAACCGGCGGAACCGACGGAGAATCCGAATGGTCTGACCTTCAATCTTACAGGCATGAAGAGCATAGCCACGAACTACCCGCTCTCCTTCTACCTAGAGAATCAGTCGACGGGCTTGAAACAGGAAGGCTACCGCTCCGACGACCCGGGGCAAACCTACCTCAGCACCTTCCCCGCCGCCCATCCCGACGGGCTGACAAGCTACACGGGATTGCGCGAAGTCCCGCCCGTCTGGATCGTGATCGACAAGGAGACGGCCTTCGACGCGAGCATGCCGGGCCAATGGCTGCGCGTCACCGAGAAGGGTGTCCTTACGGTAGGGAAGATAGGAGAAAATGGAGTATTTCCACTGGTGAATGATCTCGAGCTGCAGGACGGCGGGCAGATCCGGTTCGCCGATGACGGTGTGCTAGGACTCGTAGCGGCCCGCTTCACCCACCTCTTCCCCAACCGCAACCAATGGCGGGCTACCACGCTAGCATCCAATACCGCCGACAAATTGGCTAGCGACGCGGGAACCCCCTGCTACGTGCGTACCGGATATCCCGATGCCACCGACCAGACTTGGCAGCCGGCGGATCCCGACAACCTGCATATACTCGCCGCGGGTAACCCCGTGCTGATCGCCGGCGAAGGCCCGGAGACAAACACGCTGCGCCTCAATTACGGCAATATCTACCTTTTCAAGGACAGCCCCGACTCCCCCATCGAGCCTACCAGCCCCGCCGAGCCGCTCAACACGGGCGTGTTCCTCTTCAAGGGCAATCGGGCCTCGTACAATGTGGAGATGCGAAACATATACGTCCTCAGCGACGACGGCAGCCGCTTCGAGCTGAAGGACCGGGTTACCCTGCGGCCCTTCGAGAGCTATGTCGTGGCCAATGCCGCCACCCAAGCCCTGCTGAAGAGCCTCCGCTTGGACGGTATCGTCACGGGTACGGAGCTGGCCGAGACTCCGGCGGACAACAGCTTCCGCGCTTGGGCCGCCGACGGACGTTTGCACCTTAGCGCCGACCATGCCGAGAAAGTCGCCGTATACCACGTCAGCGGGACCTTGAAGTGCTACCTGCCGCTCTTGCGCAGCGAGACGACGATCGCCCTTCCTTCCGGCATCTATCTCGTCCACCAAGGCGGTACAACGATCAAGGTCGTCCTGTAGAGCATACATTATATTATATACACTAAAACAGATACAAATATGAGAACATTCAGATATATCCTATCCTTGCTAGCCGCTACGCTCGCCCTGCTAGCGCAGCCGGCGATGGCGCAAGCCCCGGAGACGAGCACGAAGGCGCAACCTTCCGACCCGGTCTTCCCATACCTCCTCACCATCCAGCAACCCGCCGAGGGAGCGACGCTGGACGTAATGATCATGAACGCCGCCGGCACGTACACCGCCGTATCCTCCGGCCAGACCGTCTACAACGGGACCAAGGTAGACCTCTTCTTCGTCCCGCAGGAAGGCTACCAACTGACGGTAGGCTCCATCACCTACAACGGCAACGCTACGACCGCAGAGACCCTGGCACCGAACGACAAGGGCTACACCGCACAGCGTAGCTTCACGATGCCCGCCCAGCCGACGACGGTTACCGCCGAGGCCGAGCTTATCCGCTACACGATCACCTACGACCCGAATGGCGGCACCCTCCCGCAAGGCAGCCCCACCCAATATACCGTAGTATCGGACGAGTTCACCCTCCCCACGCCGACACACGCCAATACCTACCTCTCCTTCGAGGGCTGGAAAGACACCGACGGGAATACGGTAGCGACCGTGGCGAAAGGCTCCACCGGCGATCTCTCCCTCACCGCCCAATGGAAAGAGAGCGAGCTGGCAGAGGCGGTAGGACAGCCGACCGAGACCCGGATCGTCACCACCATCATGACCGCCGATGAGATACTGGCCGATCTTGCCGCCACATGGCCCAAGCTCACCTTCACCACCGACAGAGGCGACGTGATAGATAGTCCGATCTCGTGGAAACTGAAAGACGGCGCTACCCTCGACCTCACGCCCGGCAAGAAGAACCCCTTCATCTGGACAGCCACACCGCTGCCTGATGGCGTGAAAGGCAATGGGTACGTGATGAACGGCACCACGCAGGTCTACCTCGAAGCCTCCCCTATCACCCCGGCAGACAACGGCGAGATCACGATAACGGACGAGAACAAGTTCCAACAAGATGATGGTACCGACAACTACTTCAACGGAGAGATCAACGGAGAGAAGGGCAAGACCATAAACAAACTCACCCTCACCCCTCCCGCCGATACCGATATGACAATAAAGCTCAACGAGGTAACCTCCGCGGCCACCCTCATCAACGGTACCGGGAAGACCAACCTCACCTTGAGCGGCACGAACAGTCTGGGTGCGGTCACGATCGAGCCCGGCAACGAATTGACGCTCACCCCCGGCGAGAATGCCGGCGACCTTGTCAACACCGCGGTCACCAACAACGGCCATTTCACGGATCTTACCGCACGAGTGCCCACCGTGACACTCCCCGGCAACATCACCCTCGAACGGGTAGACCCGGCGGCAAGCACCCCGATACCATCCACTGACGGCTACGCGGAGCTTAAGGCCGGCATAACCGCCCCCGAAGGCACCCAAATGAATTTGACGTATCAATGGGAGACTTTCAACGCACAGGCCGGCACATGGTCTACCGCCCCGGACGACTCGCAGCTGCGTAACGCCTCGAATACCTACAGGACGAGAACCGTAGGCCAGTATCGTTGCCTAGTTACCGCCACCGTAACCGGAGACGGCGGCACGACCACGACCACGACGCTCACCACGCCCCCGGTTGCCGTAACGCCTTATGTTCCTCCCGTAACGCCTCCTACGCCACAGCCCGCTACCTATACCGTAACCCTCCCTGCCTTGGTAGGAGCCTCCACCACCCCGGCAGCCGGAGCGCATACGGTAACCGAAGGCGACGGCTTCTCCTTCACCCTCACCTTGGACGCAGACTATGACCAGTCCGTCCCCGTAGTGACCGTGAACGGAAACGCCCTCACCCCCGACGCAAGCGGCAAGTACACGATCGCCGATATTTCCGCCAACCTGACCGTAGCGATCACCGGTATCGTGAGAAATACCACGACCGGTATCGAGCAAGTGGAAAACGCTACCTTGATCCGTGCCGAGAGCGGAGCCTTGCTGATCCGTACGCCAGTCTCCGTGACAGCGCAGGTGATCGCCCTCACCGGAAACGTAGTCCGCACGGTACGGCTTCCCGCCGGAGACAGTCGTGTAGATGGCTTGGCTAGCGGTATCTATATCGTCCGCCTATCCAATGAGATAACGAAGAAAGTGATAATCCGATAGGCAAGGTTTCACGAGTGAGAGCGGCTGTCATCGCCGCTCTCACAAAAAGAGGTTATTAGAATGCCCATTGTTAGGTTCTTATAATCGCAGTTATAAGCATCTTACAATGGGCATTCTAGCAACCTTACGATAGATAAGTCCAAGACCAGCTCGAAGCCTTCGGCGCCGCTATAATAAGGATCCGGGACGGGAATAGAATAAAGACAGTCACAAGAATAAACTACCGAAGCATTGTCTAACTGATTCTATTTCGTATATTTGCCATTGAAAACCAGAGACAAAAGAAGGATAAAAATATGACAGCATTAGAACTCAACGCAGAATTATTCCGCCAACTCAGTATCATCGCCGAAGATGAGACCTTGATGCGTAAAGCCGTAGAAGCCATCCGCCGTCTTGCGCAGCAAAAGGAAGCACAGACTGAAGAGACTGAATATATTAGTAAGGAAGAGGTGCTTGCCGGAATCCGGCAAGGCTTAATCGACGTAAAAGAGTCTCGTAAAAACGGCACATATCAAAAAACATTGCAGGAGGTCATAGATGAATTATAGAATCATACCGCAAAAGCACTTTCTGAAAGAGCTGAAGCGATTGGCAAAGAAATATCATTCGCTAAAACAAGACCTTCAAGCGTTACAAAATGAGCTAAGCAGCAACCCTTCCGCAGGAATTGATTTAGGCTGTGGCATCCGTAAGATCCGTATGGCTATAGGCAGTAAAAACAAAGGAAAAAGTCATGGCGCACGAGTCATCACCTATACCTATACCGTTAATGATACCGAAGGGATTATCAACCTCATTTATATTTATGATAAGGAAGAGAGTGAAAGTATTACCGATAACGAAATCAAATGGTTAGTAAAAGAAGTTGAACGATAGCCGTAACAACCTCTTTACTGATCCGGCTTCGCCCCGAACTTAAGACAAATGGTCTTTACAATATTCCAACAACCCGGCGCAAGCATCTTCCAATAGATCCAAGACCAACTCGAAACCTTCGGCACCGCTATAATAAGGATCCGGGACGTGATCGTACAACTTATTCCGGGAGAACTCAGCCATCTGATGTATCTTAGCGACGGATTCCAGATCGGGAGCCATCCGTTTCAAGTCCGTTATATTTTGGTCGTCCATGCCGATAATCAAATCGAAGTCATGAAAGTCCCACTGACGTACCGGACGGGAGATCGAATCCAACGAATATCCCCTACGGGCCGCATGCGCCCGCATCCGTGAATCCGCCCGGTCTCCCTCATGATACCCGGTGATCCCGGCGGAATCGATCTCGATCCGATCTCCCAATCCCGCATCCTTCACCAACTTCTTCATTACCGCCTCCGCTGACGGAGAGCGACATATATTCCCCAAACACACAAACAACAACCGTATCTTTTCCTCCCTCATCCCTAAGCTCCTTTCCATTAATTTTCAATTTTCAATTCTCCATTTTCAATTCTCAAGCCGGGTCTACATCATAATGAACCAGCAACTGCTTAAACGGCACATATCCCTGCATCTCCGTATGAATCCCCTCCAATATCTCACGAAGCGGAGCGATCCCGGCGGATATCTCGATCTTCAAGACGATCTTCTTGATATGAAGCGTCTGTACCCGGGTGATAGGCGGCGTAACCGGCCCCAACACCCGCTCACCTAAACGAGCACGAAGTTTCTCGGCGTATAAAGCAGACATTTCCTGCAAAGCCTCCTCATTCCGACTCCGAAGGATCAAGACGATCAAACGGTAGTAAGGCGGGTAACGGAACATACTACGCTCGCTCAATTGCAAGCTCACCATTTCCTTATAAGCAAAATGCTGCACCATACGGATCAAGGGATGCTCCGGCTGGGTAGTCTGCAAGATCACCGTACCCCGCTTATCCCGTCGTCCGGCACGTCCGCTAACCTGTACCATCAATTGATAAGCCCGCTCGTGCGCCCGGAAGTCTGGGAAATTCATCAGGCTATCGGCGCTCAAGATTCCGACCACGCTGACATTCCCGAAATCCAATCCCTTCGACAACATCTGGGTACCAATCAAGATTTGTGTCTTCCCCTTCTCGAAATCCGAGATGATCCGCTCGTAAGCCGTGCGGGTACGGGCCGTATCGAAATCCAGCCGCTCCACCTTCGCCGCAGGGAATTGCCCAGCGATCTCCTCCTCTACCTTCTCTGTACCGAAACCTTGCATCTTGAACTCCGTCCCCTTACACTCGGGACATACCTGCGGCAAGCGGTAAGTATAACCGCAATAATGGCAAACCAGCTGATTATGCGCCTTGTGGTAAGTAAGGCTAACGTCGCAATTCACGCAATGAGGCACCCACCCGCACCCCCGACACTCGATCATCGGGGCGAATCCCCGGCGGTTCTGGAACAAGATCGCTTGCTCACCCCGGGATAAAGCCTCCCGCACCTTCTCCACCAACAGGGGGGAGAAAAGGGTATCTTTCATAATCTTCTTGCGCTTTAGCTCCTTCACGTCCACCGTAATAATCTCCGGCATCAAGCAATCACCGTAGCGGGTGGATAGCTCGACCAGACCGTATTTCCCCGCCGTAGCGTTGAAATAAGAGTCGATGGAAGGGGTGGCGGAACCCAATAAGGTCTTACCGCCGTGCAT
>OHRH01000208.1_pt1 | contig 49027 bp, 37 predicted proteins | sample 1578391 | NCBI WGS metagenome assembly OHRH01 (sample SAMEA3879599, study PRJEB24766) | human gut metagenome | biome: human-associated habitat; feature: feces | place: USA | collected 1985/1987 | reverse complement strand
CGAAGGTCATGTATCTCACGCTCTGTCTTTCCTGTCAGTTCTGCGATCACATTATCCGGGAACTCTAAGCGTTTTGCTTCTTTTAATGTCTCTGCTGTTAATTCTTCTGTCTTTAATTTCTGTTCCATCTCTACGAGAATTGCGATCTTGTCAATGAACCAGCGATCGATCTTTGTAATACGGTGAATATATTCCTTGGAAATATCTCTTCGGATGGCTTCCGCAATTTTCCAGATACGGCAATCATCTACAACAGCCAGCTCCTCAATCAGCTGATCCTCAGTAAGTCCGGTAAAGTCATAGGACATAAGGCTGTCCACATGCTGCTCCAGAGAACGGATAGCTTTCATCAGAGCTCCCTCAAAGTTATGACAGATACTCATAACCTCTCCGGTTGCTTTCATCTGAGTTGTCAGAGTTCTTTTTGCAGTAATAAATTTGTCAAATGGCAGACGCGGGATCTTTACAACACAGTAGTCCAGCATCGGCTCAAAGCTTGCATAGGTTTTTCCTGTAATGGCGTTTGGAATCTCATCCAGTGTATAGCCAAGAGCGATCTTTGCAGCAACCTTGGCGATGGGATAACCGGTAGCCTTACTTGCAAGAGCAGAAGAACGGCTTACACGGGGATTTACCTCGATAACGCAGTATTCAAAGCTCTCCGGATGAAGCGCATACTGAACGTTACATCCGCCAGTGATTCCCAGCTCTGTGATAATATTCAGGGCAGAAGTACGAAGCATCTGGTATTCTTTGTCTCCAAGAGTCTGAGAAGGAGCAACTACAATAGAGTCGCCTGTGTGAACGCCTACCGGGTCAATGTTCTCCATGTTGCAGACTGTAATGCAGTTTCCTGCGCTGTCGCGCATTACTTCATACTCAATCTCTTTCCAGCCTGCGATGCAGCGCTCTACTAAAACCTGTCCTACACGGGATAAACGGAGACCATTTTCCAGGATCTCAGCACACTGTTCCGGATTCTTTGCAATACCGCCGCCGGAGCCGCCCAAGGTAAAGGCCGGGCGGATAATCAGCGGGTAGCCGATCTCATTGGCGAAGTCCACCGCGCCCTCCACCGTATTCACCACCTTGGAGGGGATGCAGGGCTGGCCAATGGATTCCATAGTATCCTTGAACATCTGGCGGTCCTCCGCCTTGTCGATGGTCTCCGGATTAGCGCCCAGCAGGGTCACGCCGTTTTCCTCTAAAAAGCCTTCCTTGGCCAGCTGCATGGAAAGGGTCAGGCCGGTCTGGCCGCCCAGAGTGGAAAGCAGGCTGTCCGGCTTTTCTTTTTTGATGATCCTTTTGACGGTTTCCAGGGTCAGCGGCTCAATGTAAATTTTATCCGCCATGGCGTTGTCGGTCATAATGGTGGCGGGGTTGGAATTCACCAGCACAACCTCCAGGCCTTCCTCCCGCAGGGCGCGGCATGCCTGGGTTCCGGCATAGTCGAATTCAGCGGCCTGGCCGATTACGATCGGGCCGGAGCCGATTACCATTACCTTTTTCAGCTTTTTGTTCAGCGGCATGTTTTTTCCTCCTCCATCCGTGTCATAAACTTCTCAAACAGGAACATCGTATCCAGCGGGCCGCCGCAGGCTTCCGGGTGGAACTGGACGGAGAACGCCGGAATATTATGGTAATTGACACCCTCGCAGGTGCCGTCGTTGGCATTGATAAAGCTGACTTCCGCGCCGGCGGGCAGGCTGTCGTTGATCACCGCATAGCCGTGGTTCTGGCTGGTGATGAACACCTTGCCTGTGGCCAGCTCCACCGCGGGCTGATTGGCGCCCCGGTGGCCGTATTTCATTTTCTCGGTTTTCGCCCCGTTGGCCAAAGCCAGAAGCTGATGGCCCAGGCAGATTCCCATGATCGGGATCTTTGCAGCGCACAGCTTTTTCAGTTCCTCAATGACCTCCACGTTTTCCGCCGGGTCTCCCGGGCCGTTAGACAGCATCACACCCTCCGGCTCATAGGAAAGGATCTGCTCTGCGGTGGCGAAAGACGGAACGCAGATCACCTCGCAGCCGTAATTCAGCAGGCATTTCTCGATATTTTCCTTGGCGCCGAAATCCCACAGCACCACTCTGTGGTTTCCCTTGCCCTCATGGATTACCACCTCCTGGGAGGTGACGGTTTCCACCGCGTCTTTGATCTTATAGGCCTTAATTTCAGGGAGCAGGGCGGCCGCGTCCGGCTTTTCCATGGTGATCCGGGCGTTCATCACGCCGTATTCCCGCACGATCCTGGTCAGCGCCCGGGTGTCAATACCGTAAAGGCCGGGAATGTTTTTTTCCTTTAAAAAAGTGTCAAGGTTCCCTTCACATCTAAAATTAGAGGGTTCTTGACACCAATCTCTTACAATATAAGCCTTCAAACGAGGCGTTTGGCTTTCAAATTCCGCTGGAATCACGCCGTAATTGCCGATCAAAGGAAAAGTTTGCACCACGATCTGTCCATAATAACTGGGATCGGTAAGAGTAGCCAAATAGCCGGTCATCGCCGTGGTGAAAACAAGTTCCCCAGTAACGTCAAAAGCGGCGCCAAAACTCTTTCCTTCAAAAACAGTACCGTTTTCCAGAATTAAGTACGCTGTCTGTTCCATAGTCTTGCCTCCAGTTCATCTGTGTCTGTCCGCAGCAGCTTCCGCCCGAAAAAAGTAAAACCTCTCACGGGGCACGGCCTGTCCGCGCCAAGGATCAGCTCTCCGGAATCTCATCACTAGCCTTTATACTAATGTATTATTATACACTATTTCCATTTGTTTAGGAAGATATTTTTTTCAAAGGAAGTTAGAACATAGAATTTTATTTTGAATTTTTCTTGTGGATTGTGTTGAATTTTATCTACGCCTTTTTGGGGAACCCTGATACGCTCTCAGCCCCGCAATGATTTTCACGCCCTGAAAGGGTATTTTCACAGATAGGGGGATTCCGCCTTGCGAAAACCAGCGATTCGTGATAAACTGAAAAACAAAATCTCTTGTTTCAGGAGGAACCATCCCTTGACTAATTTCCTCATAAAACACTTTATTCCCAACGCGTCTGACGTGAAAAGCCCTGCTGTGCGGCAGAGATACGGCGTGGTAAGCGGCGTTGTGGGTATTCTCTGCAACGCCCTGCTCTGCACCGCCAAAATCGCCGCGGGGCTTCTGACCGGCGCGGTTTCTATTGTTGCCGACGGCATCAATAACCTGTCCGACGGAGGCTCCTGCGTCGTCAGCCTTCTGGGCTTTAAGATGGCCGGCAAGCCTGCCGACGACAAGCATCCGTTCGGCCACGGCAGAATCGAGTATGTGGCCGGGCTGATCGTATCCTTTATTATTGTGCTCATGGGAGTAGAGCTGGCGAAAACCTCTCTGGATAAGATTTTCCATCCCGAGGAAATCAGTTTTTCCTGGATAACTCCGGCGGTGCTGGGGATTTCCATATTGGTAAAGCTGTGGATGTGCTTTTTCAACCGGAAAATGGGAGATAAAATCGACTCCGCCGTGCTGAGAGCCACCGCTATGGACAGTCTGTCCGATGTGGCGGCCACCTCCGCTGTACTGGCGGGCTTTGTCATCGGCTATTGGGCCAGAGTGAATTTAGACGGTTATCTGGGCGTGCTGGTAGCGCTTTTCATTTTATATACCGGCGTTTCCACCGCCAAAGGAACCTTAGACCTGCTGCTGGGCGAGGCTCCCGATCCGGAGTTTGTCAAGCAGATCCAGCAGGAGGTGCTGTCCTATCCGGAAATCATAGGCGTGCACGATTTGATCGTTCACAACTACGGTCCCGGCCACAGCGTTGTCTCCCTCCACGCAGAGGTTCCCTGCGACGTGGATATCCTAAAGATCCATGACACCATAGACAATGCCGAACGGGACCTGAAAAAGAAGTTTGACTGCGAGGTCGTCATCCATATGGACCCGATTATCACCGACGATAAGGAAACCAACGAAATTCACCAAAAGCTTTCGTCCATCGTCCGGCTTCTGGACTCCCGGGTTACGATTCACGACTTTCGGATGGTAAAAGGCCCCACCCACACCAACCTAATTTTCGACATTGTGGTGCCCCATCAATTCCGCCTGACCGACGACCAGGTGGTGGAGTCCTTGCGCCAGGCCGTCAAAGCCTTGGATGCGCGTTACGAAATTGTGGTAAACGTGGATAAGGCGTACACCGCCCCGCCCGGCGGCGAGGCTTAAAAAGCTTTTTACCAGTCTGCCGCTTTCCACACGCCTGCTTCATGCCGGGAACGATATCTCTATCACGAATAATATTGCGGATGAAACGCAGAAAGCGCCGCTTCAAGCATCGAGGGAAGCGAGCCGAGAATAACAATCCAGAAAATTTGTATGCACTCGATAAAAACGGCTGATGCCCGTTTACGGGCGGCGGGGCATTGATGCAAGTGAAAAATCATTCAGTGCATCTTTAGATGCCAGCCGGTAAAAAGCCCTTCTAGGGCTTATTCAAGCCGTCGGCTTAGCCGGCGGTCATGACTTTCATAGGGCCATACGCTTCAGGTCAATGGAGTCAATCAAAAAACTTCCCTTTATAGAAGTTCTCGTTTCCAAGCTTTTTGGCGGTCATTCTGAACATCACACAGCCATCCGGGCAGACAATGTCTTTCGTGTACGGACCGCTGCCGCCGATGTTTTGCAGATCTCCGCCGCTTCTGACCGCTTCCATAATCGGAAACAAAATCGTCATGGTCTTAGAGCAAATTCCCTCTCCCTGCCCATTGACAGGACAGCCATAGGTACAGGTATACCGGTCCCCAATTTCTTCGCCGTTCCGGCAGAAGCGCTCTGTGCTGTTTCCACGGAGGAACCCTGTCACCTCAATCTGAAACTCATATTCCTCGGCATACCACTTTTTCATAAATTTTCCTCCAAGCTCAATGACACTGCCGGCTGCTTCCGAATACAGCCGGGGCTGGAAAAATTTATCCAGCAGGATAAAAAACCATTTGCGGGCAAAAGCTTACAGCCAGCAAGGCCGCCGCGCTTCTCGGCCGCTTCACCTTTTCAACTTGATGTTTATCCGGCGTCATTTTTCGCCGCCTGCTTGGAACGTTCTGCCGCCTCAGCGGTAAAATGAGACCGGAAGCCTATCAGCAGCCCCCCTCCGATGAGGAACAGCACGGAAACGCTGAGCACGCCGATGGAGTCTCTTCCGGTCAAACCGGAAATCAGAGCCACAATCGCCGGGCCCATAACTGTGGCAAATTTTCCAAAAATATCGAAAAAGCCGAAAAACTCGTTGGATTTTTCCGGCGGCACCAGCTTGCCGAAATAAGAACGGGAAATCGCCTGGACGCCCCCCTGAACCGTACCTACCAGCACCGCCATGATCCAGAAAAGGGTCTGGGAAAAGGCTAGGGCGCTTTGATAGCCCTGAAGGTCGGCGGCCTTGGAAAGCTCCGCCTGCTCCACATGAAAGCCCATGTAAAAGCCCAGCACACAAATCACCAGGTACATGGCGATGGCAAAGAGAATCAGCTTGATAGAGCTGAATTTTCCCGAAGCCCTGCCGAACAGGATCGAGCAAGGCATGGCCACAATCTGCGTCACCAGCAGAGCGATGATCATACCGGTGGTATCCAGGCCCAAATTGGTGCCATAGCTGGTTGCCATGTGGATTACCGTGCCCACACCGTCAATATAGAAAAAATAAGCGATGATAAAAATAAAAATCGTCTTATTCCGAAAAATTTCCCTTAAGGTTTTCTTTAAGCTCTGGAAGGTGTGGGAAAGCAGTTTGGAGGCCGGAGCCTCAATATAGTGGGTCTGATTCACATTTTTTAGGATCGGGATACTGAAAATGAGCCACCACACAGAGGTAATCACCACGGAGAACTTAACCGCCGCCGGATTATCCATGCCCATAATCAGTAAAACCGCAATGGAAATGACAAAAGGGATGGTGCTGCCGCCTATGTAGCCCATAGCGTAGCCCCAGGAGGAAACCCGGTCCATCCGCTCCTCGGTGGTGACGTCGGTAAGGAAGGAGTCGTAGAACAGGCAGGAACCGGCGAATCCGATATAGGAAATCACATAGCCTGCCAACAGCAGCTGCCATTGGTCGAAAACAGCCATCATCAGGGTGAACAGAACGCCTGCCGCCAAAAAGCCGGTGAACAGCTTTTTCTTCATACCCTTATGGTCCCCGACGGCGCCTAGGACCGGCCCCATTACCGCTACCACCAGGGTTGCTGCCGAGGTGCCGTAGCCCCAAACCTGGACATTGTCCACGCCGGCGGATTCGCATACCGCTCCAAAATAAATGGGGAATATCGCCGCCATAATATTGGTGGCGTACACAGAATTGGCCCAATCATACAGGATCCAGCTTTTTTCCTGTTTGGTAAACCTCTTCGCATATTTTTCCATACACGCCCTTCTTTCCTCGTTATAAACCCCTTACGGTTATATTTTCTCAGGAACAGCGGAAATAGTCAACAGAAAAGCCGGGAAAAGTTTCCTTAAATTTTAGTTAAAATCATATTAAGCTTCCGAAGCAGAAATCCTCTCCAGCCTCCAGAATTTTCACCGGCAAAATCTTTCCAAACAGCGGAATAGGGCTCTGGACATGCACAGGGGTATAATTGGCGGTATACCCCTCATAATAATCCTCCAAGCGCTTTGACTCAAACAACACCGGCTCGGTCCTTCCCACCTGGGTCAGCAAAAAGCGCCGCCGGGCTTCATTAGTTGCCTCAATCAGCCGCCTGCTGCGTTCCTCCTTCACTTTGTTGGGCACCTGGCCGGGCATACGGTCCGCCGCGGTACCCGGCCGGCGGGAATAGGCGAACACATGGACCTTGGCGAACCCGATTTTCCGCGCGAAATTCAAGGACTCCTCAAAATCCTCCGGAGTTTCCCCAGCAAATCCTACCATCATATCCGTGGTCACCGACGGATTATCGAATACCCCGCGGATATTGTTCACAATAGACTCATATTCCGCCGCCGTGTAATGGCGGTTCATCCTTTTCAATGTGGCGTCACAGCCGCTTTGCAGAGAAAGATGGAACTGGGGGCACAGCTTTTCCTGCCGGGCCAGGCGTTCCAGAACAGGCAGCTCCATTTGCTCCGGCTCTAAGGAGCCTAAGCGCACCCGCTCCACCTCCGGCAGGCCGCAGACCGCTTCCACCGCGTCCCAAAGCCCCAGTCCGCTATCCTGTCCGTAGCAGGACAGATTGATTCCGGTGAGAACAATTTCCCGGTAACCGGACGCCGCCAGAGTCCGGGCCTCCCGGGTAAGCTCTTCCAAGGGCTTTGACCGCACTCTTCCCCGGGAATAGGGAATAATACAGTAGGAACAAAACCGGTTGCATCCATCCTGTATCTTCAAAAAAGCCCGGGTCCTCTCCTGAAAGCTGTGAATCTGGAGGCTTTCAAAGGAGTCCTTTCCTGTATAAGGCCGGATCTTCACTTCCCGGCGGCGGTTCTCCAGGGCCTTCAGAACAGACGGCACCAGCTCCTTTCGATTGGAGGTTCCCAAAACCAGATCTGGTTCCGGCAGCTTGGCGGCTTCCTCCGGGAAGGCCTGGGGCATACAGCCGGTAAGAACCAGCAGCGCCTGAGGATTTTTCCTGCGGGCCCGGTGGAGAAGCTTTCGCATTTTTTGATCGCTTGCCGCCGTCACGGTACAGGAGTTAAGAATCACCACATCTGCCTCCTCCTCCGTCTCGGCGGGGGCAAAGCCGCTGCGGCAAAGCTCCTCCAGCATAGCCTGAGATTCATATTGATTCACTTTACAGCCTAACGTAAGGATATATGCTTTCATAAACCGGCTCCTTGTTATTTTATCTAAATTGTTTTAGCGCCGCCGTCAAATTGTCGTGGCAATTAGGACTTGACCTTCTGTAAGAATGAGGCTATTATTAAATGAAAAGAAATAATGGAGGGATTGCAAACAATGTATACTGAGACGATTTCTTTGTCCAGCATCGACGCTGTAAAAAAGTTTGTCTGCATCGCTAATGAATACGATTTTACGATAAATCTTCTTTCCGATAAATACAAAATCGACGCCAAATCCATTATGAGCGTGTTCAGCCTGGATCTTTCCAAGCCTATCACAGTGGAAATCGAGGAAGAATGTCCAGAAAAGCTGAAAAAGGAAATTCAGGAATTTAAGCTTTGATTCTTTTCCGGCGGTTCAAATTGATTTCTTCCCGGCGCGCCGCCTTTCAAAGCATTGATTATGGCGGCAGGGGATTTTAAAAAATTACGGCTGGGAAGCTTCTGGAAAAGATTTCTTGAAGCTTGAAGCAAGCAAAGAGGTAAATAAGCCTTACTAAGCTTAACAGGAACAAAAAGCGATGGTTAAAGAGGACGGGGGCTCCCCCGTCCTCTTTTTGATTGATGCGGAACGCGGCAAACCATTGGAAAAAGCAGAAGCCGGCGGACTGGGAAAGCACTCCCGTAAAAGTCTTTCGCCTAAGGCGGCAGAAGGGGCATTGAAAACGGCCCTTCGAAGGTCGAAAGCCGCCTGCCGGAATCACCAAAGGAATGGCTTTCCCTATGGACGCCGCGGGAGCTGTAGGACAAGCGGCGCGGGCAGGGCGGACCGCAGGCCGCCTTAGTTCAAGCCGGCCTGGACAGGACTTTTCCCGCTCCGGCCAACCAGCTCCGCAAGCCGCGGCCTGCGGTCCCATCAGCCCAGCGGTTCTCTTATCGAGCTTCCTTTTCCTCCAGCTCCTGGCAGAGAGCTTCCCAGCTTTCCATCAGTTTCTCCTGCCGGGCCCTCAATTCTTCCATTCTCTGGGTCAGCTCCAACGCTTTCTCATAGTCGCTGGCAGTCTCCGGATCGCTGAGCCGGCCGGCCAGCTCGGCGGTTTCCCGGTCTAAGCCGTCGATTTCCTCCTCCGCCCTTCTCACCCGGGTTTTCAGTTTTCGCAGCTCCGATTCCTTTTGCTTTCTCAGCTTATAATCATTTTGCTTCGGAACCGGTTTCACTCCCTTTTCCGGTTCTTCTTCCTGCCGGCGCTTTTCCAGAAAAGCGTCGTAATTCCCCTGGTATTCCTCCGCGCCGCCAGGCTCCAGATAATAGACCCGGTCCGCTATTTTATTGATTAAGTAGCGGTCATGAGAAATTACAAATAGGGTTCCCTCATAGCCTTGCAAAGCGCTCTCCAACGCTTCACGGGACGCGATATCCAAATGGTTGGTAGGTTCGTCCAGCAGCAAAAAATTCGCCTTGGAGAGCATCAGCTTCAGCAGCAGAACCTTAGCCTTCTCCCCGCCGGACAGGGCCCGCACCGGCTTAAACACGTCGTCTCCCTTAAACAAGAACACCGCAAGAGCGCTGCGCACCTGGGTCTGTGTCATACGCGGATATTGATCCCAAATTTCGTCCATCACAGTTTTATCTGTATCCAGTCCCGCCTGAATCTGATCGTAATAGCCCAGATCAATGCCGGCCCCGAGCTTAATACGGCCGCTGTCCGGCTGGTACTGGTTCAGGATGGTCTTAAACAAAGAGGTCTTGCCGCAGCCGTTGGGCCCCAGCAAAAAAACTCTTTCCCCCCGCCGCAGCTTTAGGTTCACACGCTCAAACAGAGGGGCCTTGCCGAAGGAAAGAGAGAGCTCCTCCACCTCCAGCACGTCATTGCCTCCGGGCTGTTTGATTTCAAATTGAAAACGGATGCTTTCCGGCGCCGCCTGCGGTTTTTCCAGGTCCCGTTCCAGCCTCTCGATCACCTTCAGCTTGCTTTCCGCTGTTTTAATATTTTTTTCCCGGTTCCACTGCCGCTGCTGGGCTACGACTCCCTCCAGCCGGGTAATCTCCCTCATGGTGTTCTCATAGACCCGGCGGGCTGTAAGCTCCGCCTCCTCTTTTTGGGTCAGATAGGCGGTATATCCGCCCTTATACACCGTCAGCCGGTGGTTCTCCATCTCAAAAGTGCGGGAAGTGATCCGATCCAAAAAATAGCGGTCGTGGCTGATGACCAAAAACGCCCCGTTAAAGCTTTTCAAGTAATCCTCCAGCCACTCTACAGAGGAAATATCCAGGTGGTTGGTCGGCTCATCGAGAAGCAGCAGATTCGCCCCGCTCAGGAGCATTTTCGCCAATTGAAGCTTGGCCTTCTGCCCGCCGCTCAATGCTCCTACCGTCAGAGCCATATCCTCGCCGCTGAAGCCAAGGCCCAGCAAGGCGGACCTCGCCCGGCTGCGATAGGTCATCCCGCCCTCCCGGACAAAACGGTCGTTTAAAAGCGCCTGACGCTCGATCAGCTCCTCTGCGGAGCCCATCCCTTTTTGCAGGCGTACGTTAAGCAGCTCTATCTCCTCCTCCATTTTCATCAGAGGGGTGAATACCGTCAGCACCTCATCCAGAGCGGTTTCCTCCAGATTTTTACACACATGCTGCTCCATATAGCCCACTACGGCCTGCTTGCTTTGATACAGCTCCCCGTCGTCGGGACGCATCTCGCCGGTGATCATTTTGAACAGAGTGGTTTTCCCGGAGCCGTTCACTCCCACCACCCCTATTTTGTCGTTTGCCTGTACCTCAAAGGACACGCCCTCAAACAGGAGGTCCGTGCCGAAAGCCTTTGTCAGATTGCTGACGCCCAAAAGAGCCATCTCTATCTTCCTTTTCCTGATATCATGCCGTTGATCCTTCTGATCGATCGCTTTTCATACAGATATCTATTATAAAGAAAACAAGCGTAAATTGCAACTGTTCAGCCTAACGAAGCCTCTTTTTCAGACTGCTTCCGATGTATAATCATTTGCTTTTCAATATGTTTAAAAGATGTGTTTGAACCTATCGGAATCCCTCGCGCAAGAGCGCCTGGACCACAACGTGCTCCAGGCGCTCTTGCTGCTTTAGCGGAAAGAAGTCAGCACAAAAAGGACTTCATTTCTCCAATATAATGCTCTTGGTCGTGGATAAAATCCTTAGCCAGCGTCCGAACCTCCGGAGAGGCTTCCGGCAGCTCGTTCAGCTTTTTCGTCATGCTGACTATGCTCATGGTACTGCCGTTGATTACCATCTCCGCAATGTGGGAGGCGTCGGTGTCCAGCATGGAGTTCAGCTGCACTGAGCTCCAAAGCATAGCTTTTTCCATCATGCCGCTTTCCTCTGGAATCTTGTTGTTAGAAATCAGCATTTCCTCCGCCTTTTGAGCTGTTTTGGAAAAGCTTCCGTATTGGCCGGTCAGCTTGTTTTTCAAATCAGTGTCCTTAGTTTTATCCATGACCAGCTTAGTGGCGTTCATACCCATCTTCGCGCCCTTAAAAATCTCTTCCAGCATCTCTAAATTTTGTTTGCTCACTTTGTTTCCTCCTGGCCAAAAAATAGCGGTTTACCGCCTATGGATTAGTGTGCTGCTTTTTCGCCCGGTTATGTGGTCATAAAATCTGCTTATTTTTGACAATAAATCCGCGTCAGCCATTAAACCGCCCTACCACCGCCAATCATAAAGGCGCGCGGCGCCCTAATCAAAGCGCGCCGCAATACGCGCTGAACTCTCCCAAGGAAAAAGCGCCGCCAGCTGTGCAAAGCGCTTTTCTTTAGAAGCAAGGCTTTGATTGTCCGGCTGTTTTCGGCTTGCGCCAGGCGGCAAACAAAAAGCGCCGGTCTGAGCCGGCGTTTTTTTCATTTTTTTTCATGGGAGCGTTTGCTGTACTGACTGGGGGAGAGCCCCTTATACTTTTTAAACACTCTGGAAAAGTAGAGCTGATCTGAAAAGCCGGTGGAATACGCCGCCTCGCCTACCGACAGATTAGACGATTCCAACAGCAGGCTGGCCTTTTGAATGCGGTAACGAGTCAAATATTCATTGGGCGGCACAGAAATGTGCTTCATAAACAACCGATACAAATGGCTGCGGCTAATCCCTACATTCGCGGCGATGTCATCCACATCGATGCTTCTCGAATAGTTATAGTCGATAAACTGAAGAGATTTTTTCACATATTCATAACCGCTTTTTTTCTCCTGGATATCAAGGGGACGGCGGTCCATCATCGCCGCCATAAAGGAAAGCAGCCCCGCCTGCATTCTGGCCTGGTCGCTGGGCCGGTTGCCGTTAAGCCGGTAAATGTTCAAAAGCTTTTCCCGGTAGAGGCTGTCCTTATCATAGTGGAAAATTGGCTGCTCCGCGGAAAGCCCCGCTTCGCAGACCAAGCGCTCGGCGTCAGTGCCGTTAAACCCCACCCAATAGTATTCCCAGGGGTCGCTTTGATCCGCCCAATAGGTGATTAAACGGTTCGGCACCACCAAAAAGCCGTCGCCGGCAGACAAGGAATACTTGCCCGATCCGCTGTCATACACGCCCTTGCCGGAGGTAATATAGTGAATTAAGAAGTGATCCCTTACCGCAGGGCCCCAGGTATGGCCGGGAGAGCAGCGTTGAAAGCCGCAGTTATATACCGCCAGGCCAAGGCCTTCCCGATTGGAGAGCCAGACTGAATGCTTAAAAGCGTCATGAGCCAAACCTATCACCCCTTTTTCAGCTTATAGAATAACAGCAAATACATAGTTTTATTATAAGCGGTTCTGAGAAAAATAGCAACGAAAACGCTAAGCAGCAATAAGCACTAAAAATTATTTTTTCTTAACATTTTCTTTATGAAAAAGAGATAATTTGTTAAAATTCTCACAGGAAGGAGATTTTTTCGTCCAAATGCGATTGAAAAAAAGGCAGAAACGCGCTATAATAGCACAGTAATTAAAATCCGGAAATTTGGCGATTTTTAGTCTAAGAGCCGGAAAAGTGAAAATTTTATAGTAAAGGGTGAATGTTATGGAAAACATGGACACGGCTCTGGTTGTTCTGATTACTGGCCTCGTGGTTGTTTTCGCCGCATTGATTTTGCTGACCGCTATCATCAAAATCTACGGAACGCTTGTCAGCAGGGCGCAGAATAAAACCGCTCAGGCCAAGCCCTCTAAAGCGGCGGAAAAGCCCGCGTCTCAGGCTCCTGTAAAGCCCGCTGCCCCGGCTGCGGCGCCTGCCGTAGAAGCGGGAGTTCCCGGCGAGGTAGTAGCAGCTATTGCCGCCGCTGTTGTCAGCGTTTCTGAGGAGGAACACAAGGCCTACGCGGTAAAAAGCATCAAACGCGCAGCAGGATCCCGTCCGGTGTGGAGTATGGCTGGTTTGATGGATAACACCCGTCCGTTTTAACAACAAAGACATCGGAAAGGAAGGTACGAGTCATTGAATATTTTTGACGGATTTATAAATGCTCTCCAAGGTCTGTGGAACGATTCGGGCATTATCGGCTTGGACTGGAGAAACTATGTGATGATCGTCGTGGCCTGTGTTTTGATTTATCTGGCTATCGGCAGGCAATTTGAGCCTCTGCTTCTGTTGCCGATTTCTTTCGGTATGCTGCTGGTCAACCTGATGCCTGAAATCATGGCCGCCCCCACCGCGGATCAGAACGGGGGGCTGTTCTACTATTTGTATCAGGGCGTAAAGCTTGGCATTTATCCTCCTTTGATTTTCCTGGGGATTGGCGCCATGACGGACTTTGGCCCCCTGATCGCCAATCCCAAAAGCTTCCTGCTGGGCGCCGCCGCTCAGGTGGGTATTTTCATCACCTTCATCGGCGCTATCCTGCTGGGATTTGACGTGCAGTCCGCGGGTTCTATCGGTATCATCGGCGGCGCGGATGGGCCTACCGCTATCTTCGTTACCAGTCAATTAAAACCGGAACTGTTAGGACCGATCGCTATCGCCGCTTATTCCTATATGGCATTGGTGCCCATTATCCAGCCTCCGATTATGAAACTGCTTACCACCAAGAAAGAGCGCGCCGTGGTCATGGAACAGCTCCGGCCGGTTTCCAAGCTGGAAAAGATTTTATTCCCCATCATTGTGACCATCGTGGTCGCCCTGCTCCTGCCTGACGCCGTGCCGCTGGTAGGCATGCTGATGCTGGGCAACATCTTCCGTGAGAGCGGCGTGGTCAGCAGAATTTCCAATACCGCCCAAAATGAGCTGATGAATATTGTCACTATTTTCCTGGGTGTAACCGTAGGCGCTACCGCCACCGGCGAGGTGTTCCTCACTCCTCAAACCCTGGGCATCGTGGCACTCGGTCTGATCGCCTTTGCCTTCGGTACTGCAGGCGGCGTGCTGTTCGGCAAGATTATGTACAAGGTAACCGGCGGCAAGGTAAACCCGTTGATCGGTTCCGCCGGTGTTTCCGCCGTACCGATGGCCGCTCGTGTTTCTCAGAAGGTCGGCCAGGCAGAGAATCCCAGCAACTTCCTGCTGATGCACGCTATGGGTCCCAATGTGGCAGGCGTAATCGGCTCCGCTGTTGCCGCCGGCGTTCTGCTGGCAATCTGCTAATCCGTTTTCCAACGTTTTTAGATCTAACGGATGCCTCTATAATAATTTACCCGGACGCTTGCCCGCGTCCGGGTAAATTATTATATGCTGTTTGCCGCACGTCAAAGATTTATTCTGGAATATACCGTGTATACGGCGCTGTCCCAAAACGTATGCCTCGCTTGGCGCCGTGCAAACCGACGTAAGCCAGGGCAATTCCTTTCTCACGGCGCTGAAATTTTAATAAAACATTCTATGTCCGTATTGGGTCTTATCAAATTGAGAAGGGTGGTTTCCTTCTATGGAATTTCATCAAAAAATCTACGAGCTGGTCCGGCGGATTCCTTACGGTAAGGTATCTTCCTATGGGCAGCTTGCGGTCCTGGCCGGAAGGCCCGGAGCCGCTAGGGCGGTTGGCCACGCTATGCGGGTATGCCGTGACCCATCCATTCCCTGTCATCGGGTCGTTCATCAGGATGGCTCCACTACCGCTTCCTTTGACGCTATCGAACGTCATACCCAGCAACGGCTGCTGGAAGCGGAGGGGGTCCTTTTTTCTTCAGACCACAAGGTGATCATGTCTCAATTTCAATGGCGGCCTGAAATTTCATGAAAATCTGCTTTCCTCCCTCCGCCTGTTCTTACAATCAGCCTTTTCCGGCGTGGGCTTACCGGCTGGGGACACTCTATATTTTCACTTTTCGCGTTTTCTCCGGGACACTGCTAAAAGATTTTCCCACGATTCGCTTCCAATTCATTCCGCAGCGGCTTTACAGACGTTCCGCCCCCGCCGTAAAGCGCGCGATATAATTATAATAAAATAAACGAATCATCGAAAGCATGAGCGTTCACACGTCTTTTGGTCAATACTATTGATATCTTAACAAGGAGTGTGGTCTCATGAAAAAAATATTTGCTATCATTTTATTGACACTGCCGGCGGCGTTTTTGATGTCCTCCTGCCATCCCGATAAGGAGGAAGCTCCCGGCAGCTCTTCTCAGGAAACTCCTCCTATTGTCAGTCAAATTTCGTCGGTGGTTTCTCCTCCCGTCTATGAGGAAAGTTCCGCAGGGGAAAGCTCCTCTGAGATTGGAGAAAACACCTCCTCGCAAGCTGAGTCCAAGCAAAGCAGCTCGTCTATGTTTGCGGCGGAATAAAACTTTCTCTTCCTCTTAAAATATGCTATAATATTATTAATGACCATTGTTCCTCTGCTGTTCTGAGCCGCTATTCCTTATTTTTATTGGGCTGATGCTGCCAGTTCAGCGGAAACTTCCGAAGAGATCTATCTTGACAAATATTTTCGTGGTCTTATTAAAATGATCTTTCATTCAATAAAGGAGGCTTGACCTGTGGAATTTGACGCGTTGACCGCCGGGGTGAAACCCGGTGGATTGAGAAGCAAACAAGACATTAAGCTGTTAATCTGCTATTTGCTCAGCAGCATTCCCCAAGGGTTGTCCAAAACCGACCTGATCAATGTTCTGCAGGACAACAATCTCGCCAACTATTTTGAGGTTGCCAGCGCCTTTGACGAGCTGTTGAAACAAGGCAATTTAACGGAAGCCCAGGAGGAAGAGACCTTTTACACCGTGACCGCTTCAGGAAAAATGATCGCCCAGGAGCTTGATGTCTCTTTGCCGATTTCTATTCGGGAGCAAGTCCTCAGCGCCGCTTTAAGCCTGATGGCCCAGCAAAAGCGGGAGCGGGAAAATACGGTGACAATCACCAAAATTGAAAACGGCTGTCAGGTGGAATGCCATATTTCAGGAGGGGAAATGGATTTAATGTCCTTCACTCTTTATGTGCCGGATATGATGCAGGCTAAACTGGTAAAGCGAAATTTTCAAAAGGATCCCCAACTGATTTACAGCTGTATGCTGGCCGCCTTAACCCGCAATCAGGATATGGTCCGCGAGCTTTTAGCAGAGCTTTCCTAACGCAAAATTATTTTGAAGGTATTGACAGAGCTTGTTTTCCCTGTTATAATCATTTGGAATTTTGAAGATTTGAGGTGAAAAGATGCGTAATTTTTCTTGCTAACCATAAATATGGCGTCAGTTCCAGGGAAAGCAGCAGGGAATTGCCGCCGGTTGCAGGGAAGTTGCGTTTTTCTTTTTACTGAGGCTGATACCGCTCCATACAATATGGGGTTCTTTTGCTGTTTTAGCCACAGGAAAGGGTTTACTTTCCTGTGGCTTTTTGTTTTGCCTTAAAATTTTTTGGCTCCGGAAAAACAGAGCGGCGGCAGATTTCTAAAGAATCTGCTGCTAACCGCCGGTAAAGCAGCTTGACAATCAGGCGCCTGTTTTATTGGCACAACGGGAAGCCCCTTATATGGCAGCAGAAAAATTCCGGCCTTTCTTTTTATCGGCGTCAAAAGCAATTCCAGCTTTCCCGAACTACCGGTGATAATAAAATCTTACGGCAGGAGGTCAGGCTCTTTATGTCAATGATTCAAATTTCAAACCTTACCTTCGCTTATGAAGGCGGCTATGACAACATTTTCGAAAATCTTTCTCTGCAAATAGATACCAGTTGGAAATTGGGGCTGGTCGGCAGAAACGGCAGAGGAAAAACCACCCTTTTAAAGCTGTTGATGGGGCAATATTCCTATCAGGGACAGATTTCGGCTGACACTCAATTCGACTATTTTCCCTTCACGATTGAGGATCCCCGCCAGTCCGCCCTGGAGGCGGCCCTGGGCGTTTGTCCTGATTGTCCTGATTGGATTCTTCTGCGGGAGTTTTCCAAGCTGAAAATCGAAGAGGAAACCTATCGCCGGCCCTATATCACTCTTTCCCTAGGCGAGCGGACTAAAATTCTGCTGGCCGCTTTGTTCGCCAAGGAAAACCGTTTTCTTCTTATCGATGAACCTACCAACCACCTGGACCAGCCCGCCCGCAGGCTGGTGGGTGACTATCTGGCGGGCAAACAGGGATTTATCCTGGTCTCCCACGACCGGGCGTTTTTAGACCGGTGTACAGATCATATTTTATCTATCAACCCCTCTGAGCTTCAAATCCAAAAAGGGAATTTCTCCTCTTGGCAGGAAAACAAACGCCGCCAGGATCAATTTGAGCTTTCGCAAAGCGAGAAGCTGAAAAAAGAAATCGGCAGGCTGTCCGGTGCGGCAAGGCAGGCCTCTCAGTGGGCAGGCCGGGTAGAAAGGGAAAAATACGGCTCTCAAAGCTCCGGCCTGCGGCCCGACCGGGGCTATCTTGGCCATAAATCCGCCAAGATGATGAAACGGGCCAAGGCCTTGGAAACCAGGCGTCTGGATGCGCTGCGGGAAAAGGAAGAGCTTTTGAAAAATCTGGAGCATACGGAAGACCTAAGAATCAAGCCTTTGCCCTTCTCCGGCCGCAGGCTGGCCGAACTGAAAGAGGTTTCCATTCAGTATGGAAACCTGACCGCCTGTAAGGGCGTCAGCTTTGCCATTGAGCCTGGTGACCGAATTGTCCTTCAAGGAAAAAACGGCAGCGGCAAGTCCAGCGTATTAAAGCTGCTGCTGGGAGAAGCGCTTTCATTTTCCGGCCAGCTGACAAAAGACAACCGTTTGAACATCTCTTATGTCTCCCAGGACACCTCCCGCCTGAAGGGCAGCCTGACGGAATATGCGGCAGCCCGCGGATTGGAGGAAAGCTATTTAAAAGCTATGCTGCGGAAAATGGGATTTTCCCGGGGCCAGCTGGAAAAGGACTGCTCCGATTTCAGCGGCGGGCAAAAGAAAAAGGTCCTGATCGCCGGAAGCTTGTGTGAAGCCGCTCACCTTTACCTCTGGGATGAACCCTTGAACGATATTGACCTCTTCACCAGAATCCAAATCGAGGAGCTTTTGCTGGCGGGAAAGCCTACTCTGGTTTTTGTAGAGCATGACGAGATATTTGCCTCTAAAATTGCGACAAAAGCTGTAAATTTATAAACTATTTGTATAATAAAATAACGAATATACAAAAATTGGTTTTATTGGCCTTATGAGGGTTTCTTGAACGGCGCGCTGGAAGGCCCATCCTTCAAAAGCGGAACCATATTTTCAGCCAGACGCAGGTCAGAAACCTCTATGCCATAATGACCACACCTACAGCCAGCTATGGAAGCAGGAGCCTGCTCACCTCATTACCAGCCTCCATTTCTCATTTTGGGCTCAAGCAAATTCCCGCCGGCAGTCTGATTTTATCACCGCCATAAGGCTGTCGTCCCGGAAGAAGTAAGGAAGGTGAAAAAGGACATAGACGCGGCCCATCAGCCTGCCGCTGCCGCCAGCGCCTCGCTCCGCCCTATTCTAGAACCCAAAGCCCCTTTCATAGAGCGCTTCCACCGGTAGATTCTAATCCAAGGAAGCTAAAAGAGCCTCAGGCCCAAATAAGATTTAACAGCAGCAGCATCGTGACTCCGGGAATCCCCAAGCCGGCGGACACTCCCAAGGACAGCAGGCTCACCGGGAGGGTTACTCCGGTAAAGCCCCCGGTGATATTCACCAGCACTAAGGCGACCAATCCATTCAGCGCGCTGCCCAACGCCCTACGGAAGGGCTTTTTAGAACCGGCGGCAACGTGAAGAACCAGCAAAGCACAGAAAATTCCTGCGAATATAAGCCAAATGATCCAATTTTCCATTCGTCATTTCCTCTTTTCCAGCGGGTTTCTTAGAATCGCTTTTACGTTTTTTCACCATGATCCAAATGGAGGAGAGCGAGAAGCCGAAAGCAAGTCCTAAGAAAGCTTATGCTGGAATACACTGACTTTATGACGAATTTATTCTGCCGGGGTGAAATCGATTCTGCCCGTGGCCACATCCGCCGCCGCTACCTGAACCTTCATAGGGTCTCCAACCGTCAGCCTGCGGCCGCTCCGGACATCCGTATGGGTCAGCAGGCCGTCGAACTGGAATTCGCAGTCCGGAAAGTCCTCCACACCTACAAAGCCCTCCACGCTGTTTGCCAGCTGGACAAAAATTCCCCGGGCCGTAGCGCCGCTGACGATACCGTCAAAGGTTTCTCCCAAATGCCGGCGCATATATTCCGCCATATAGCACTTTTCCGCCTGGCGTTCCGCCCGCTGGGCTCTCAGCTCGCACGCCGAGGACAGCACGGCGGCCTCTCTGGAAAAATCCTGATATTTTTTCTGAAGCCTATCCACAGTGATCCCTTCCGCCACTCCGGTCAGAATGCGGTGAATGGCGGTATCCGGATAACGGCGGATCGGCGAGGTGAAGTGGCAGTAATCATCCAGATTCAATCCAAAGTGCCCTAAGGGCTTATTATCATACCGGGCCTTGGCCAAGGTTCTCAGCACCTGGTGATTGATAATATTTTGGGCGGGGGTTCCCTCCGCCTGCCGCAACAGATCGGATAAATCCGCAGACCGGACTCCCTCTTGGATTCTCCTGGCCCGCAGTCCCAGTCCCGCCGCAAGCTGCTGAAGGGTGTTGAGACGTTCTGGGTCCGGGTCTTCATGGACACGGTACACAAAGGGGATTTCCAGGCATTTCGCGTACAGCGCCGCCGCATGATTGGCAAGTATCATAAACTGTTCGATCATTTTTTCAGATAAGCCCTGACTGCGCGGCAGAATGTCCACGCAAGTCCCATTCCGGTCCAAGAAAAACCGGGCTTCACTGCTCTCAAAATCCATGGTGCCCCGGCGGCGGCCCTTGGCCTCCAGGAGCTGGGCCAGCTCCTGTCCCGCCTGCAGAGAAGCCAGCACCGGCTGGTACTTCTCCTTCAGCCTTTCAGCAGCGCATCCCTCCAGAACCTGGTTCACCTCATCGTAAACCCCGCGCACCTTGGAGCAAATCACGCTTTTTTGAAAGCGGTAGCCCCTCAAATTGCCTTTCCTATCCAGCGTCATGAAGCAGGAAAAGGCCAGCTTTTCCTCCCCAGCGTTTAACGAGCAGCAGCCGTTGGATAAAGCCTCCGGCAGCATGGGGATTACCCGGTCGGCAAAATACACCGAGGTCCCCCGCTGCTTCGCTTCCTCGTCCACCAGAGATCCTTCCTTTACATAATGGGATACATCCGCAATATGGACGCCCAGCTTCCAGCCGGCGCCGTCCTTCTCTACTGAAATCGCGTCGTCCAAATCCTTGGCGTCGGCGCCATCGATGGTGAATATCAGCTGTTCCCGCAGGTCGGCGCGCTTTTTTCTTTCCGCCGGGGTAATCGGCTCCCGGGACAGTTTCTCCGCCTCACGCAAAGTTTCCTTTTTAAATTTCTTTGGTATCCCGTTGGCGTCGATGATCGCGTCGGCACATACCTTGGCGGAAGCCGCCTTGCCGTAAACCTTCAGGATTCTAGCGGTCAGCTTTCCGCTCCTGGGCCCATAGGAAAGAATTGCCTGCACCTTATCGCCGTTCTTCCCGTGCAGAGACCCTTTCTTTTCAACCGGCACCTGATAACGAAAAGCGCCATCCAATTCCAGTTCTAAGTCCCGGCCCCGGCGGACTACGGTTCCAGTAAAGAGGCGGTTTCCTTTCCGGATGATCTTTTCCACCCTTCCGCTCAGCCCCTTGCCGCTGTCCCGGATGTCTCTCAGCAGCACCGTATCTCCAAGCATGGCCCGCTTTCGGTCCTCCTGAGCAACGTAAATATCCTCGCCGCCTTCCAGCGGGCGGGCAAAGGAAAACCCCTTGGATTGGGAAATCATCTGAGCAGGCGTGAGCCCCGCGCTTTTTACAGACAGTAATCTTCCCTTTTTCGTGGCGACCAGCACGCCCTCCTGCTCCAGCTCCTGAACCGCGGCGGCAAACTGATCCTTATCATTAAGCCCTAAGGCCCGGAACAGCTCTAAAGGCTCCGCCGCGTCCCGGTAATTCTCCAGCGCTTCTGTAATTTTTTCTTTTATCGTTATTGTCATAGTTCCTCCTGTCTTAATTCTAAAATTATTTTGTGTGCTGTCCCTGTTTTTATCCCAGGTTTGCTTTTTATTCCGGTATAATATAAATAACAGAAATGCTTACCCGTATCAGCCCTAAAAGGCCGCAAGCAGCGATATTTAGAAAAACCCGGGCCGTTTCCATTTACTTTATGGAGCCTTCCTGTTTAAGCGGTTCCCCGATCCTCCTATTCGCTTTTTGCTTCCGGCAAAGCCAAAATAAACTTTCTTTTCGTTTTAAGCTAAAAATGGTTCGTTTTTAGTTTCTCCGCTTTCTGCCCGTCCCTTTTTCTTTCCAGTGCCGCGCCGTGCCTCTCCCGCCAAGGCCGCATAAAAAAAGCCCCGCATCACTGCGGGGTTTTTTCCTTCTTCTCAGCCAGCCTTTGTGCTGAAAAAGCTGATAACATTAATCACGATCGCCAAAATAAAAAAGCCAACCGCGATAACCTTGGTCCACCGGGCCAAGAACGCGTCAATAGACCGGGCCTGGTTCTTATCGAAAAACGTATCCGCGCCGCCGGTTACGGTACCCAAATCCTTTTGATGGCCTTCTTGTAAAAGCACCACAATGATAATGGCAATGGCGAAAATGGCAAGAATAATGCCAAATACCCACTCAATCGTTGACAAGGAATAACACCTCCGAAAGTCATTGAAACTGATACTAGATTAGTATAACACTTCCTACGAGGTTTTGCAAGGCTTATTTTCAAATTGCGGGACTTGCCTAAAAAAGAATTTTTATTTTATGGATAAAAACGCTGTGGGCCGTAATACTAATAGCAAGCTCTTAAAGCGAAATGCGTTTGCCGTTTTAGGAGTAACGCCACGGATTTGCCTGTTGCTCAGGCGAATCCGTGGTTTTTTATTGCGTCCTCAGAATCCGGCCGCGCTCTGTGTTTAACCGAAAACACCGTGGAATTGTTATGAATTAGGGAGGCTCAACCTTCCCGGCGGAAAGCCAGAACCGAACCACGGGACAAGACGCTTCGCACGGCCAAACCCGCGCGGCCGGCGCAAAAGCTGTTACCGCTGTTCCAATGCCGCGCTTTCCTATGCTAGGAAAGCTTCATCTGCTCTCCCTGGGTTTCCTCCGGTGCTGGCATCGACCCCATCGCCGGCAGAGATTTCGTCCGGTACCTGGCCGGCTTCTTCAGCATATCCTCCTTAAAAGGCTCCACGTTCAGCAGTCGGTGGCCCTTTCTTTGGGTCATCACCGCCACGCCCTGGGTATTCCGGGTGGCTTTTTCCGCTACAGCGCCGGTATGAACCAAAAGCATCCTTCCCGAGGAGGAGGTCAGCAGAAATTCCTGATCCTCCTGGATATGGTAAACCCTGCATAGGGGCGATTTCTCAGAATACGCGTTGGCGAGCCGCTTACGGTTGGTTTTGGTGGCATAGGAGTCCAGCGGCACCTTAGAAAGCTTTCCGTTTTCGAAGAAAAACAGCAGACAGCCCTTATAATCGGTGGTGACGATCATAGCGACGGCTGACTCTCCCTCGTCAAAGCCGAGCTTGGCGGCTACAAAGTCGCCTAAAACGCTGGCCTTCGTATCCGCGAATTCGCTGGCCCTGGTTTTATACACCTGACACCGGTCGGTAAAGAACAAAAGCTCTGTGTTATTGGTCGCCTCCACCGTCTGCACGATGGAATCCTCCTCCTTCAGCTTCTGCTCCCCGCTCATCCGCAGAGACTGGGGCGTAATCTTTTTAAAGTAGCCCTCCTTGGTGAAGAATAATGTCACAGGATAATCCGGAATATCATCCTCCGGCTCATATTCCTGGATCTCGCTGGGATAAACCAGCATACTCTTTCTGGGCCTGCCGTATTTTTTTATCACGTCGTTCAGCTCGCTGACAATAATGCCCTTGACCTTGCTTTTGCTGTCCATGACAGCCTGCAGCTCGGCGATCTCCGTCTCCAGCTGCTCGGTTTCCTGGGTGCGCTTTAAAATATACTCCCGGTTCAAATGGCGCAGCTTGATCTCTGCCACGAACTCCGCCTGGATTTCGTCGATGCCGAATCCGATCATCAGATTGGGAACCACCTCGGACTCTTCCTCGGTTTCCCGGACGATCCTTACCGCCTTGTCGATATCCAAAAGAATCCGTTTCAGCCCCTTCAGCAGATGGAGCTTGTCCTTCTTCTTCTGCAGGTCAAAATAAGTCCTGCGGCGGACGCATTCGATACGGAAAGCGATCCATTCACCGAGAAGCTCCCGGATTCCCAGCACTCTGGGCACTCCGGCGATCAGCACGTTAAAGTTGCAGGAGAAGGTATCCTCCAGAGGCGTCATGCGGAAAAGCTTCAGCATCAGCTTTTCCGGATCCACGCTCCGCTTCAAATCAATGGTGATTTTCAAGCCGTCCAGCCCAGTTTCATCCCGGATATCCGCAATCTCCTTCAGCTTGCCCTGCTTTACCAGTTCGATGATTTTCTCGATGATGGCCTCGCAGGTGGTCGTAGGAGGGATGCTGGTCACGTCTATGCAGTTAGCGGACTGGTCGTAGGAATACCGCGCCCGCACCTTGATGCCGCCGCGGCCGGTGGCGTACACCTGCTTTAAGGCGTTCCGGTCGCAGATAATCTGTCCGCCGCCGGGGAAATCCGGCGCCAGCAGGGTGGACATCACGTCAAAGTCCGGATCCCGTATCAAGCCGATGGTAGTCTCGCAGACCTCCTTTAAGTTAAAGGGGCAGATCGAGCTTGCCATCCCCACAGCGATGCCGGTATTGGCGTTGACAAGCACCGTGGGGAAAGTGGCCGGCAGCAGGGACGGCTCCTTCATGGTATTGTCGTAGTTGTCCACAAAATCCACGGTGTCCTTATCGATGTCCCGGAACAGCTCCTGGGCGATGGCGTCCAGCTTCGCCTCCGTGTAACGAGAGGCAGCCCAGGCCATATCCCGGGAATAGAATTTACCGAAGTTTCCCTTGCTGTCCACAAAGGGATGCAGCAGGGCCTCGTAGCCCCGGCTCAGGCGCACCATGGTATCATAAATGGCGCCCTCTCCATGAGGATTCAATTTCATGGTCTGTCCCACAATGTTGGCGGATTTTGTTCTCCCAGAGTTTAATAACCCCATTTTATACATTGTGTATAACAATTTCCGGTGTGACGGCTTAAACCCGTCGATCTCCGGCAGGGCACGGGATAAAATTACGCTCATGGCGTAGGGCATATAGTTGGTTTCGAGGGTATGGTCGATCTCTTGTTCCACTACCGACCCAGCCCCTTCGATCACCCCATGGGTTTGAGGCAGGGGCTTAGGGGCAGTCTTCTTTTTTCTTGGAGCCACGTCATCATCTCCGCTTAAAATGTCGTTCCTATGGTTCATTATGATTCAAAGCTGCTCTGCCAGGCTGAAATAAAAATGCAAATGTGCCGGAAAGCGGCTGAAAAGAGAGAACGGGCAGTCATCGGGAAGCTGGATAAAGCATTGCCGGTCCCGCGCCATACACAGGGCGGCTTACGGCGCCGCTAAAATATCCAGGCTGCCGGTTCCCCACGGGAAAAAATCCCGCCGCGCTGTTCGGCTCTCCCGAACAGCGGCCAGCCTGATCCAAGCGCCTTGCCGCCGGTTTGAGCGGAAAAGCAATAGGAGAAAAGCGGCTGGCAGGCACTTTTCCGGACGCAGATTTCCTGCGCCGTCCAGGCCCGAGGCAATCGCCTCTCCCGGCCCAGGCGCGCCGGCTCAGCAATCCGCCTGCGTTTTAAAATTAAAATATTAAAAACAGAAGCCAAGCCCTGGGCGGCTTCCGCGGGAGAAAGCCGGTTACGAAACATCCGCCACATCCAAATATAAGTGTCCGTTTTCCGCGATGTAGTCCTTTCGGCCGCTTAGGTTGTCCCCCAGCAGCAAGTCGAACATCTCGACAGTTTTTTCCATATCCGTAGGCATCACCTTGATCAGCCGGCGGGTTTGGGGATTCATGGTGGTCAGGTTCATCATATCCGGCTCATTCTCACCCAGTCCCTTGGAGCGCTGAATGGTGAACCTGCCTCCCTCAGCCTCCAGCTGATCCAGAAATTTTTGCTTTTCCGCTTCCGTATAGGCAAAATAGGTGTCGGTTTTCGAGGTAATCTCATACAAGGGAGATTCCGCAATAAACACTTTACCCGCCTCAATAAGCGCGGGGGTCAGCCGATAGATCATAGTCAGCAGTAAGGTACGGATCTGGAAGCCGTCCACGTCGGCGTCGGTGCACAGGATCACCTTGCTCCAGCGAAGCTGATTCAGGTCAAAGGAGGCCAGCTCCTTGTTGGCCTTGCTTTTTACCTGAACGCCGCAGCCCAGCACCTTAATCAGATCGGTGATAATGTCGTTTTTAAAAATCTTATCGTAGTCCGCCTTTAAGCAGTTTAAAATTTTACCCCGTATGGGAATGATCGCCTGGAAATCCGGATCCCGGGCCTGCTTGCAGGCGCCAAGAGCGGAATCACCCTCCACAATGAAAAGCTCCCGAAGATTTACGTCCTTGCTGCGGCAATCCACAAATTTGGCCACCCGGCTGGTAATATCCATGTTGCTGGTCAGCTTCTTCTTCAGGTTCAGTCTGGTTTTTTCCGCATCCTCGCGGCTGCGCTTATTGATCAGCACCTGGCCGGCAATCTTGTCCGCGTCCAGAGGGTTCTCGATAAAATAGATCTCCAGCTGATGCCGGAGCATCTCCACCATTGCCTCCTGGATTCCCTTATTGGTGATAGCCTTTTTCGTCTGATTTTCATAGGAGGTGACGCTGGAAAAGCTGGATATCACGATCACCAGACAGTCCTCTACGTCGGCAAAGGTGATTTTGCTCTCATTTTTATTGTATTTCCCCGTCTGCTTCAAATAGCTGTCGATTTGGTAAACAAAGGCGTTTCGCACTGCCTTTTCCGGCGCGCCGCCGTGCTCCAGCCAACTGGAGTTGTGATAATATTCCGCTACGCTGATCTTATTGGAAAAGGTCAGGGCCACGTTGATTTTGCATTTGTACTCTGGTTTGTCCGCCCGGTCCCTCACCTTTTTTTCCGCCTGCCAGCTCTGCACCGGGGTCAGGGCGTCCTCCCCCGCCAGCTCCTTCACATGGTCGGTGATCCCGTCCTGATAATTAAAAACCGTCTCCTCAAAGCTCCGGCCTGCCTGGTTGCGGAACACGAATTTGACTCCCGCGTTGACAATAGCCTGGCGTTTGATCATATCCAGAAAATAAGCTACCGGCACGTCAATATCGGTGAAAACCTGAAGGTCCGGCTTCCATTTGATTTTAGAGCCGGTGTCCTTTTTTGCGTAAGGCTCCTTGTGGAGTCCGCCCACGTTTTCCCCATGCTCGAAATGGAGCGTGTACCGGAGCCCATCCCGGCGGATATCCACATCCATATATTCCGATGCGTACTGGGTAGAGCACAAGCCCAGGCCGTTCAGGCCCAGAGAATACTCGTAGCTTTCCGCGGAAGCGTTGTTATATTTGCCGCCGGCGTACAGCTCGCAGAACACCAGCTCCCAGTTGTACCGGTCCTCGTTTTTATTGTAGTCCACCGGAATACCTCTCCCGTGATCCTCCACCTCAATGGAGCCGTCCTCAAACCGGGTCAGCACGATCTCCCGCCCAAAGCCCTCTCTCGCCTCGTCAATCGAATTGGAGAGGATCTCAAAAATCGAGTGCTGGCATCCCTCAATGCCGTCGGAGCCGAAAATGACCGCCGGACGTTTCCGGACCCGGTCCGCGCCTTTTAGGGACGAAATACTTTCGTTCCCATATTCCACTGCCTTCTTCGCCATACGCGCCCTCCTATATGCATACAAACCTCTGAAAAGGATTCTTTCAAAATCTCATACAAATTATACATTACCTTATTTTGGGTCTCAATGTCAAGCAAAATCAAGATCTAGGAGCGGACGCTCCCCGAAAAAAGCGGAAAATGCCTATCCTCCCGTCTTCCACGCCTCCCGGCCGAACCGGCGCACGGTCTGGCCTTCATGGCGCCGCCGCGGATCCTTTTCCTCTGGGAGCCGCCGGGCTCAGCAGAAGCCCGGCAAGGCTGCCGGGCTTGAAGGGAAAAATCGCAAAAGCGAGGGGATGGCTGGTTTTTCCCAGCCCCGTATCGCGGCAGGCTGGGAAAATCCCGTTCCATCCCCTGAATTTTATCCTTATTCTTTTGTTCCTTCTGCCGGAGCTTCCTCCGTCCGTTCCTCCTGCGCTGAAGCCTCTTCTTTCTCAGACTCACCAGGCAGCGGCTGCGGATCGGGCTCCTCCAGCTTTTCCGGAGCGGGAGCCTCCATCAGCTCCTTAAACTCGGCGCCGCTCATCTTTTCATTGACAAACAGGAATTGGGCTACCTTATGGAGCTTATCCATGTGCTCGTTTAACAGCTGCTCCGTCTTCTGATAGCCGCGGCCCACAATTTTCTGAATCTCCTCGTCGATTTCCGCGGCGATCTTTTCAGAATAATTTTTCATGTGGCCCATATCCCGGCCGATAAACACCTCGTTGTTGTCCGAACCATAGCAGATCGGCCCAAGACGCTCGCTCATGCCGTATTTTGTGACCATAGCCCGGGCGATCTGGGTAGCGCGCTCAATATCGTTGGAAGCGCCGGTGGAAATATCCCCCAGCACCAGGGCCTCCGCCACGCGCCCGCCCAGCAGGGTGACGATGTTTTCCTCCATCTCCTTACGGGAGCGGTAGTTCCGGTCCTCAGTGGGAATGCTCATGGTGTAGCCGCCGGCCATACCGCGGGGAATAATGGAAATCTGATGCACCGGGTCTTGGGTAGAGCAGTAATAGGTCGCGACGGCATGGCCGCCCTCATGATAAGCGGTCAGAGTCTTTTCCTTTTCCGTCATGACTCTGGACTTCTTCTCAGTGCCTACCACCACCTTAATGGTGGCCTCCTCGATCTCGGTCTGGGTGATGGCCTTTAAGTTCTTGCGTGCCGCCAGCAAAGCCGCTTCGTTCAGCAGATTTTCCAAATCCGCGCCTACAAAGCCGGCGGTAGAGGCCGCGATCGTCTTCAGATTCACGTCTGGCGCCAGGGGCTTTCCCTTAGCGTGGACCTTCAGGATTTCTTCTCTTCCCTTGATATCCGGCGCGCCTACCATAACCTGGCGGTCGAAACGTCCGGGACGCATCAGGGCAGGATCCAGGATATCGGGACGGTTGGTGGCGGCGATCATAATGACGCCCTCGTTGGCGCCGAAGCCGTCCATTTCCACCAGCAATTGGTTCAGGGTCTGTTCTCTTTCGTCGTGGCCTCCGCCTAAGCCTGCGCCGCGCTGACGTCCCACCGCGTCGATCTCATCGATAAAGATGATACAGGGGGAATTTTTCTTCGCCTGGTCGAACAGGTCTCTCACACGGGAGGCGCCGACGCCTACAAACATTTCCACAAAGTCGGAACCGGAAATAGAGAAGAAGGGCACGCCGGCCTCTCCGGCTACCGCCCTGGCCAGCAGGGTTTTACCTGTTCCGGGAGGGCCCACCAGCAAAACGCCCTTGGGGATTCTGGCGCCCAGCTCATTAAACCGTTTAGGATTCTTCAGAAACTCCACGATCTCTCTGAGCTCTTCCTTTTCCTCATCCGCGCCGGCCACATCGGCAAAGGTGGTCTTGCGCTTCTCGTCGTTCATATCCTTGATTTTCGCCTTGCCGAAATTCATCTGCTTGGAGTCGCCGCCCATACCCATAGCGGCAAACTTTTTCATAAAGATCCAATAGAAAACGCCGATTCCCGCGAACAAAAGGACGGTGGGAAGCAAAGCGGTCAGCCAGGAATTATCTCTGGGCCGCTGATAGTTATACACCATCTTGGCGTCGGGATGGTCCTTGTTGTATTCTTCGATATAAGGCTTAATATCTTCATACAGGATCGTAACATTCGGAACCGAATACTGAATCTGGGTCGGCTCTTTCTTTTTGCTTTCGTCACCGTCGTTGAGGGTGAGAACCATGGCGCCGGAGCCTAAATCCAGGTCGAATTCCGTTACCTGCTGCGTCTCGAAGTAATTGAGGATTTCAGAATATTTCATGGTTTTCTGGGGCATGTTCCCGATGACCAGCACGATAATAATGATAATGACAATAGGGATGCCCAGATACAGCAGTAAGCTGCGCCAACTTTTTTTATTTTCCAATGAGGAACCACTCCTTCACCTTTAAAATTACCGGAAACAGGCTGTTCTATCCATTAAAGTTGATAGGCTTCCGGCTTCAAAACTCCCACATAAGGCAAATTGCGGTAACGCTCGTTGAAATCCAGCCCATAGCCTACGATAAATTCATTGGCTACCTCGTAGCCTATGTAATCAGCGTAAACAGGCGCTTCCCTGCGGGAAGGCTTGTCAAACAGGGTGCAAAGCTTAATGCTTTTACAGCCTCTCTCTTTGAGCAGGTTTTTCACATAACACAAGGTGTTGCCGCTATCGATAATATCCTCCACAATCAGGACATGGCAGTCCTGGATAGGAACGGATAAATCCTTGACTATTTTAATTTGGCCGCTGGACTCGGTGCCCGCCCCATAGCTGGAGCAGATCATAAAGTCCATTTGGCAGGGCAGCTCCACATACCGCATCAGATCCGCCATAAACATAAAGCAGCCCTTTAAGATTCCCACCATCAAAAGCTTTTTGCCTTGATAGTCCTTGGTGATTTGTTCCCCCAAATTTTTGGTAATCCGATCCAGGTCCTCACGGCTCAATAAGATCCGTTCTACATTTTCACACTTCATGTCCATAACTCCTCTGCCCTTTTTGAAGTCAGCCTTTCGGCTTATTGTACCACACTAAACGAAATTATTGAATAACAATTTGTGAATTTACTGGGGAATTTTTCTCTTTTTATGGGGCACGGTTCTCAGAACGCCACGGTTTGCGTGAAAATCCAGCCCTCCCGGCACGCTGACGCCCCCCTGGCCGGCCAGTATAATCCGGTCGATCTCCTCCAAATGCCGGGCCTCCGGCCTGGAAGCGCCCTGCAAAAGACGGATCGCCCGGATTCTCACCGGCTTTCTGCCCCGGGAAAGAACAGAACAGCTCCATCCGCCCTTTTCCAGCGCCGCCCGGCCCAGAAGCTCCCGGGCTTCCTCACAAAGGCAGCCGTCGTCTTCCCGCAGGCTTTGGGCCATACGGCCCACGGCCTCCTCGAAGGCTGGATTGATCTCCTTTAGGGCCGGAAGCACCTGAAGGCGCACCTTATTCCTGGAATACCTGGCTTCCAAATTGGTGCTGTCGGTGACATAAGGGATTTTATGCTCCCGGCAGTAATCCTCGATTTCCCGCCGGCTGCAGTCGATCAGAGGCCTGACGATGTTCTCCCGCACAGGCGGAATCCCGCACAGCCCCTTGAGCCCGGTTCCCCGGGTCAGGTGGAGCAGCACCGTCTCCGCCAAATCGGAAAGGGTGTGGGCCGTGGCGATCACTCCGTTTTCCCCGGCCAGCCGCCGGAAAAACTCGTAGCGTACGGCTCTGCCGCAGGCTTCCAACCCCAGCTTACGCTTCGCGGCCTCCTCCCGGACATCGATTTTCAGCACCTCCAGAGGGATGCCCTCCCTTTGACAGTACCGCCTTACGTGTTCCTCATCCCGGTCCGCCTCCGCTCCCCGCAGGCAGTGGTTTACATGGGCCGCCGTCACCTTCAGCTCCGGCCAGTCCTTTCGCCGGCTCTGCAAAACGTGAAGAAGCGCCATGGAATCGGCTCCCCCGGAAACCCCGGCCACCACGGCGGAATCGGGAGAAAGCATTTGATAGGCTTCAATGGTCTTCAAAACCTTAGTAATCACTGCGGCCGCCCTCCATAGCGGTAAAACGCATAAACTCGCCCTGCCAATGAAGCTGGACAGTCCTCGCCTCGCCGTGGCGGTTTTTCGCCACAATGCATTCGCCGCTGTTTTTATCGTCGCTGGGCGCGTCGTCGGTATTGTAGTAATCCGGGCGGTACAGGAACAAAACGATATCCGCGTCCTGCTCGATAGATCCGGAATCTCTCAGGTCGGAAAGCACCGGGCGGTGCTCCGTACGCTGCTCGCTGGCACGGGACAGCTGGGACAGGGTGATTACCGGCACGTTGATCTCCTTGGCCATAATCTTCAAATTTCGGGTAATCTCAGAAATTTCCTGCACCCGGTTGTCAATCCGCTTGGCACCGGACATTAGCTGCAAATAGTCGATAATTACCAGATCCACGTCCTTCAGCCGGCGCAGCTTCGCTTTCATCTCCGGCACAGTGATGCCGGGGGTATCGTCAAAATAAATCTGGGTCTTCGAGAGAATGTCCCCCGCCTCGATAAGCCGGACCCATTCGTCCTCGGTGAGCTTGCCGGTCCGCAGCTTAGTGCCGCCTACCTCGCCCTCGGTGGAAAGCATACGGGAGGCCAGCTGCTCCTTGGTCATTTCCAGCGAGAAAAAGGCTACCCTCTTTTTTTCCTTCACCGCCACGTGGTTAGCGATATTCAGTGCGAAGCTGGTTTTTCCCATACCGGGACGGGCCGCCAGCAGAATCAGGTCGGAACGGTTCAGGCCGGTGATGGTTTCATCCAAATCCCGGATCCCGGTGGAAATGCTCTTAAACTGGTCGCTGTCCGGGGAATTGAGAAGGTCCAGCCGGTCAAAGGTCTCGATAATAACCTCGTTGATCCTCTGCAAGCCCTGCATATTTTTTCCCCGGCGGATATCAAAAATCCGCTGCTCCGCCGAATCCAGCAGGGTGGCCGCGTCGTCTCCTCCCTCAGATGCCTCCTCCAGGATATCCCTGGCGGTAGTGATCAGAGTGCGGATGTCGTATTTATCCCGGACGATGCCCGCGTAGGTTTCCACATTGGAAACCGAAGGCACGATCTGAGCCAGCTGCAAAAGATAGGTTTTCCCATTCACCTGGTCAAAGGCCGGGTTCTGCTTCAGCTTGTCCAGCACGGTGACGAAATCCACCGGCTGGCCCAGGGTGAACATTTCCAGCATAGCGTCGTAAATCATCCGGTGGTTGGCCAGGTGGAAGTATTCGGCCCTCGGAAGGATCTCCGCGATTCGGTCCAAGCAGGAGGAATCCAGCAGGACCGCTCCCAAAACAGACTGCTCCGCCTCCGGGCTGTAGGGCAGGTTCAGCCCGTCGTAGCCGGAGGTCACTGAAATATCAGCCATGCGCTCTCCTCCTCTCTTTGATGGAAAAAGGACGGATATCTCCTATCCGTCCCATTCGGCCCGCGGAAGCCCTTAAGCCTCCGTCACCACCACATACACCTTGGCGCTGATGCCGGTGTAAAGCTTGACCTCGCAGCGGTAGGTGCCGAACGCCTTGATGTCCCCGTCCAGCTCGATTTTCCGCTTATCCACATCCACGCCGTACTGCTTTTTCAGCTCCTCGGCAATTTCCTTGGCGGTAACGGAGCCGAACAGCCGGCCGCCCTGGCCGGCCTTCGCGGTCATTTTGATGGTCTTTTCATCGATTTTTTTCGCCGCCTCGCTGGCGTTCGCCTTCTCCACCTCGATCCTGTGCTGCTTAGAGGCCTCGGCATTTTTCAGCTCGTTCATCGCCTGGGCGTTAGCCTCCTTGGCAAGCTTTCTGGGAATCAGGTAGTTCCTGGCGTAGCCGTCAGACGCGTTGACCAGCTCGCCCTTTTTTCCGGCGCCCTTAACGTCGGCCAATAAAATCACTTTCATAATACTCACTCCTGCGCTTATAAATTTTCCTTATGTATTTGGGTTTCGTTCAAAATCTCAATCAGCCGCTCCCTCACCGCCGTGACGGTGGTATCCTTGAGCTGGGCGCCCGCCATGGTCTGATGGCCTCCTCCGCCCAGCTTTTCCATCACCACCTGGACGTTTACGGCGCCCAAGGAACGGGCGGAAATATTCACTGTGCCCGCCGACGAGTATAAGACGAAGGAGGCGTTGACCCCCTGGACTCCCAGCAGCTCATCCGCCGCCTGAGCCGACGCGATCCGGATATCCGGACAATCCTCGTCCGCCGCGGTAACGGCGCAGCTGTTATAGATTTCCGCGTTGGAAACCAGCTGGTATTTCGCCCGGTAGGTATCGATGGAGTTGGAAAACAGCCGTTTGACCTCCACCGTATCGGCGCCCTTTCTTCTCAGAAACGCCGCCGCCTCAAAGGTCCGCACACCGGTTTTGAGCACAAAATTCTTAGTATCCAGGGTAATGCCGGCAAGCAGGGCGTCAGCCTCCAGCCTGCCGATGGCGTTTTCTCCCAGATACTGAACCAGCTCCGTCACCATTTCGGACGCCGAGCTGGCGTAAGGCTCGTGGTAAAAAATAATGGCGTTCTCAATATGCTTCACCATCATGCGGTGGTGGTCGATAACCACAGTCCGCTTGCTGTATTTGTACAGATCCCGGCTTTCCACAAAGCTCTCGGAATGGGTGTCCACGATAATCAGAAGGGAACGGTCCGTAATCAGGGAAAGGGCCTCCCGGGGAGATAAAAACATTCCGGTGTTGCCCGCCTTCTCGACGGTCTCCACCAGGGCCCCCGCCAGGGTCTGCTCCCGGTTCAGCACCACATAACAGGGCTTCTCCTGCCCCTTGGTAATAGCGCTCCATAGGCCAATGGAGGCTCCCACGCTGTCAAGGTCGGAAAACTGGTGTCCCATAACGAACACGCAGTCGCTGTTTTTGATATTATCCGCTAGGGTCAGGGCGATAACTCGGGAGCGCACCTTGTCGTGACGCTCCACGCCCTTGGAAACGCCGCCGAAAAACTCGAAAGTGTTCCCGTTTTTAATCGCCACCTGGTCGCCGCCCCGGCCCAGGGCCATATCCAGGGCTTTCCGGGACCAATTCTCATCCTCAGCCAAGCTTTTGCCGCCCCGGCCCACGCCGATGGAAATCGTAGCGTACCGGTGCTCATCCAGCTTGATATTTCTGATCGCATCTAAAATGCTGAATTTTTCTTCCACAAACCGCCGCAGATGCCGCTCCTCCATCACCATCAGGTAACGGCCGCCGCTGAGCTTTTTATAAAAGCCGCTGGTGGAGGAAACCCACTTTTGCAGAGTTTTTTCCACCATGGCCACCAGCTGGGTGCCCTGACCGTCGCTGGCGTCCTTCAGCAGCTCCTCCCGGTTATCGAACATAATGGTAGCCACCGCCGGGCGGCTGTCCAGAAATTCTCTTACGGTGTCCTTAAAGTAGGTGTCCTCAATAAAATATAAAATACAGCTGGTTCTCAGCTTCACCGCGTAAACCGTGTATTTCAGCCCGTTGTGGGTGATATTTGTGCCGTTGCCCTTCACGATGTCCTGGAGCCGGACGCCGGAGGTAAAGGCGGTGATGCTTTCCCCGACACAGTCCTTATTTTCACAGAGCATCTCCTTGAACAGGCTGTTGCCCCAAACCAGCTCGTCATATTTTCCCGTGATCGCCACTGGGAACGACAGCTTGGAAAGATAGCTTTCCTGATCCCTGTCAAAGGATTTGAACGCGCTGCGGAGCACGGTCTGAGCGTAGGAGCGGAATCGGATCACAGTGATCAGCACCACCCCGCCGGAGACTAAGGTCAGGGCGGCAAACAGATAAAACACACTGCGGCTGGCAGTAAAATAGCTGATAAATGTCATAACCACCATAGCCGCGGTGATAATCAGATAATATGGAGATGCCGCCCATACCCTTCTCTTTTTCAAAAGCGTCGCCCTCCTTTCCAGAGCGTAGTCGCAAAGCGGCTTCCCACAGGCTGCGGGAAGCCGCCGGGGGAGAACCTGCCCGATGGCTTTTCGCCGCGCAGCGGCTTCAAAGCCACGCTGGAGGCATATTCCCCTTTCCCCGGCTTAGACCTCCATAATGATCGGCAAAATCATCGGGGTCCGCCTGGTCCGGTCATACAAAAGCTTTCCTAAATCATCTTTCACTTTATTCTTGATCACGCCCCATTCGTGGACTTTATGGTCGGCGCAGCTTTCAAAGACAGAAACAATCTGCCGCTTAATGTCATCCATCAGGGGCTCTGACTCCCGCACGTAGACAAAGCCGCGGGATACAATATCCGGGCCGGAAATCACATGGCCGTCGCTGGAATCGATGGTGGCCACCACCACGATCAGTCCGTCCTGGCCCAGATGCTTCCGGTCCCGAAGCACAATGCTGCCAACGTCTCCCACGCCTAAGCCGTCCACCAGGACGCGGCCGGCGGGCACCGGCGCCAGAGGATGCATAAAGTCCTCGTTGATCTCCACCACGCCGCCGATATCCCCGATATAAATATTCTGCTTGGGAATCCCCATGCTTTCCGCCAGCTGGGCGTGCTTATGCAGGTGCTTCTGCTCGCCGTGAACCGGAATGAAATATTTCGGCTTGGTCAGGCCCTGCATGAGCTTTAATTCCTCCTGACAGGCATGGCCGGAGACGTGAACCTCATACATAGACTCGTAAACCACGTCGCAGCCCCGCTTCATCAGCTCGTTGACCACGTTGCCCACAGTCTTTTCGTTGCCGGGGATGGGCCGGGCGGATATGATAACAAAGTCGTCGGGCCCTACCTCCACCTTCCGGTGGTCGGAGGTCGCCATCCGGGCCAGGGCCGACATGGGCTCTCCCTGGCTGCCGGTGGTGATCAGCACAATCTGATCCTTGGCGTAACGGTTGATTAAATCGATATCTATGATTACGCTTTCCGGAACGTCCATATAACCAAGCTCGTTGGCGATGGACACATAATTCAGCATACTGCGGCCGGAAAACGCTACTTTTCTGCCGTGGCGCTGGGCGCAGTGGATGATCTGCTGGATCCGGTTGATATTGGAGGCGAAAGAAGCCACGATGATCCGCTTATTCTCCGCCTTTAAAAACAGGTTTTCAAAGGAATCGGCTACCTTCCGCTCGGTCATGGTGTAGCCCGGGCGCTCCGCGTTGGTGGATTCGGACAGCAGAGCCAGCACGCCCTCCTTGCCCAGCTCGGCGAACCGTCCTAAATCGATCATCTCGCCCTGAGGCGGGGTACAGTCGATCTTAAAGTCGCCGGTGTGAACCACCGTGCCCGCTGGGGAATGGATCGCCACAGCCACCGCGTCGGGAATGGAGTGATTTACGTGGATCAGCTCCACCTCCATACAGCCCAGCTTCACCCGGTCGCCGGGCCTTACAGTATTCAGCTTGGCCTTTCCAAGCAGGTTATGCTCCTTCAGCTTGCCGCTCACCAGGCCAATGGTAAGAGGGGTGCCGTAAACCGGTACGTTAAAGGTTTTCAGAAGGTAAGGGATCGCGCCGATATGATCCTCATGGCCGTGGGTAATCACCAGGCCCTTAATTCTTTCCTTGTTCCGCTCCACATAGGAGAAATCCGGAATCACCAGATCCACGCCCAGCATATCTCCATCGGGGAAGGTCATGCCGCAGTCCAGCAGGAACATATCCTTGCCGCACTCAAACAGGGTAATGTTTTTCCCGATTTCGTTCAAGCCTCCGAGAAACGTCACCTTAATCGAAGGCTTAGCGGACTTTTTTTGTCCACGCTTGGCGGTACGGGTAGTTGTTCTGCCCGCTTTTTTCGTTTCCGCCGCGGTCTTGGACGCGCCTTTCTTTTCCGGCGCCGCCTTCTCTTTTTTCCTGCCCGCTGTCTTTGGGTCTTCTTTTTTCGCTGCCGTCTTTGCCGCAGACCTTGCCGCGCCTCCGGCGGTTTTAGCGCCCGTTGATTTTCTCCTCTGCTGGGGCTCCTTGCGTGCGGTCACCTTTTCAAACAGCTTGGCCTCCGCCGCCGCGCCGCCCTCCGGCATGGAAATCGGCTCCCTCGCTGTAGACAAGGCCTGATCGGCCTGTTTGCCAATCTGGTTCCTGGCAGGCTGCCGCTTAATCCCAGTGATGGGCTTCGCCGCCCCTGGCTTTATTCTTTTTTCATTTAAACTCACAAAATAACCTCCATTAATTGTTTGAGATACGGTTTTCCTTCCGGCCGACAAACGGTGCCACAGCGCGAAAGGCCGCTCTGCTAAGTACATTTCAAATTTTATTTATGACGAAAACGATTTTACCAGCTCTTACGCCGCTCACCGGCGTTTTCTCTGAATGATACTCTAATCACCGGGAAATACTAGCGGCGAGTGACGGCAGCCGCTGTTTCCCTTTTCCGAACACAAATATTATGTTTATTGTACCCTTACTTCCCTTGACTGTCAAGCGATAGCCTCCGCCGGCGTCCTGACGGATATCTCCCTGTTAGCATGGCCCATCTTGGGATTCCTTAATCAAACCGGGGCTTTCAACCCTAATTTATTCCTGTAATTCACAGAAAATTCAGAAAAACCTGGTAAAAATTTTACCGGCTCCCTATTGAAATCTATACCAAAAAGGTGTATATTAAAATCGATCACAAAACCATAACACTTTTATTAAAGAAAAAGGTGATAGCTTTGGAACGTTTTGTTTACGCAGATAACTCAGCCACTACCGCGGTATCGCAGTCCGTGATGGAAGCCATGCTTCCTTATTATAGAGAGCACTACGGCAATCCATCCAGCCTGTATTCCGTGGGTCGGGACGCGAAAAAGGCGGTGGAAACCGCCCGGGAGGACATTGCCCGCTGCTTCAACGCGGAGCCCGGCGAAATTTTCTTCACCTCCGGCGGCAGCGAGTCTGACAACTGGGCCATCAAGGGTGCCGCCCATGAGCTGGCGAAAAAGGGGAAAAAACATATCATCAGTTCCAGGTTTGAGCACCACGCGGTGCTTCACTCCCTGGATGCCTTAAAAAAGGAAGGCTTTGAAATCACCCTGTTGGAGGTCCACAGCGACGGCATCGTCCGTCCCGAGGAGCTGGAAGCGGCGATCCGGGATGACACCGCTCTGGTGACCATTATGTACGCTAACAACGAAATCGGCACTATTCAGCCCATTCCTGAGCTGGCGGCGGTGTGCAAAAAGCACAAGGTTCTGTTCCATACTGACGCGGTTCAGGCGGTAGGCAACGTGCCCATCGACGTAAAAGCCCAGGGCATTGACCTGATGTCCTTTACCGGCCATAAAATTCATGGTCCCAAAGGCTGCGGCGCCTTGTATATCCGCAGGGGCGTCCGCCTCCAGAACCTGATCGACGGCGGCGCCCAGGAAAGAAGCCGCCGGGCCGGCACGGAAAATACCGCGGGCATCGTAGGCCTGGCGGCCGCGGTAAAGGAAGCCACAAAAGACATTCCCGGCAGAGTCGCCCGGCTGACAAAGCTGCGGGACAAGCTGATTGCCGGCGCCTCCAAGATCGACCGCTCCCATTTGAACGGCCATCCCACTAAGCGCATGGCGGGCAACTTTAATATGTGCTTTGAGGGGATCGAAGGGGAATCCCTTCTGCTGAGCCTGGACCTGAAGGGCGTTTGCGGTTCCTCTGGTTCTGCCTGCACCTCCGGCTCCCTGGATCCCAGCCACGTGCTGCTGTCCCTGGGCATGCCTCACGAAATCGCCCACGGCTCTCTGCGGCTCACTCTGAGCGACGAGAACACGGAAGAAGATGTAGACTACATCTTAGAGGTTCTTCCTCCCATTGTAGAGCGCCTCAGAAGCATGTCTCCCTTGTGGGAACGGATTCAAAAAGAAAACCGTCCTCCCTTTCAGTTTCAGGACCGCTAAACCGGCTTAAGCCCTGCCCTCTGAAGGCTTAATGCGTCAGAGAGCAGGCCAAAATCCGGAAGCTTTCAGCACCCGCAAAAGGGCTTTCCCATTTCAAAGGCCAAATTCCCATCGCAGAGCACCGTTTTCCGCCTCTGCCGGCCGGAGCAGGCGACGGCTTCGAAAGGTGAAAGCTCCAAGGCGTTTCCTGCGCCTTGATTATTTAGAAATTCTTCCGGCTAATCGGGCTAAAGCTAATAACGATTCATAACAATAGAAATTCCAGCATCCAGAAAGAAGGAAATATTTATGGCATACAGTGAAAAGGTAATGGATCATTTCGCCAATCCGAGAAACGTGGGAGAAATACCGGACGCCGACGGCGTCGGCGAGGTAGGCAACCCCACCTGCGGCGATATTATGAAAATGTATCTCAAAATCAAGGATGGCGTCATCACCGACGTGAAGTTCAAGACCTTCGGCTGCGGCGCCGCCATCGCCACCAGCTCTATGGCCACGGAGATGGTCAAGGGAAAAACCATTGAGGAGGCCTTGAAGCTGACCAATAAGGCGGTTATGGAAGCCCTGGACGGGCTTCCGCCGGTAAAGGTGCACTGCTCTGTCTTGGCGGAGCAGGCTATTAAAGCGGCTCTTTCCGATTACTACACCCGCATCGGGGTGGATCCCCTTCCTATCGTGGGTCCGGTAGCGGAATGCAGCCACGAGGACGGAAGCTGCTCCTGCGGGCTGTAACCGGCGCGGGCAGCAAGGCTCTCTTTGGAGCCCTTGCCGGCGTCCTAGACGCACCTGATATCCGACGCGCTCTATGGCGGCTTTATATTTTCTTTATTTTTCTTTGCAAACTTATTGAAATTAAAACGGTCCCCCTTTATAATGAATCTCAAATCCAAATAAAATGGCTTTGAGATTCATTATAAAGGAGGACTTGTTTTCATGGAGAGCCGCGTTACCGATATGACCAGCGGTAAGCCATCCAAGCTGATTCTTAAATTCGCCCTCCCGCTGATGCTGGGAGGTGTTTTTCAGCATTTATACACTGTGGTTGACGCCGCCATCGTGGGACAATTCTGCGGCGTTAACTCCTTGGCGGCCTTAGGCTCTACCGACTGGCTGGTATGGTTTTGCCTCGGCTTCTGCGTGGGACTGACCCAGGGCTTTGCCATTTTAATCGCTCAGCATTTCGGCGCTAAGGAATACAGGCTGCTGAGGAAGTCTGTCGCCATGTCGATTGTTTTAGCCGCAGCCATCGCTGTGGTCATGTCGGTGCTGCTGCAGATTTTGGCGGAGCCGGTGCTGCGGCTGCTGAACACAGACCCTGCCGTCTTAGACGAGGCCTTGCTTTACCTGCGGATTTCCTACGGCGGTTTTGCGGTGGTAATGGCCTATAATCTGCTGGCCTCTGTGCTGAGAAGCCTGGGTGACGGCACCACTCCCTTGGTGGCCATGGGCGTGGCCTGCGCCGTGAATATCGGGCTTGACCTTCTGTTTGTCGCGGCCTTTCACTGGGGAATCGGCGGGGCGGCCGGCGCCACGGTAACCGCCCAGCTTGTCTCCTGCCTCTATTGTGCTTACCGTTTCCGGAAGCTCTCCTTGCTGAAATTTTCCAAAGAGGATTGGCGGCTTGACCGGCCCTTGCTGAAAAAGCTGTTTTCCCTAGGCAGCCCTCTGGCGGTGCAGAATATGGTGATCCACATCGGCGGCATGGTGCTCCAGTCTATCATTAATACCTACGGTGTCGCCTTTTTAGCAGGATTTACCGCTACCAACAAGCTTTACGGCGCCTTAGAGCTTGCCGCCATCGCCTTCGGCTATTCCATTGCTACCTATACCGGCCAAAACATGGGTGCGGAAAAAATCAAGCGGATCAAAAAGGGAATCCGCGCCGCGACGGTGCTGGCTATCGCCACCTCTCTGGCGATCACGGCCCTGGCGCTGATTTTCAGCCGGCCTTTGACCTCCCTGTTTATCAACGCCGGCAGTGAGAACGCCCAGGAAGCCTTGCAGGTAGCCATGAGCTATTTGGCCGTTTTGGCGGTTTTTCTGCCCATTCTCTACTTATTAAATATTTACCGTTCCGCCCTCCAGGGCCTTGGAGACACGATCACGCCTTTCCTTTCCGGCATGATGGAGCTGGCGATGCGCCTGGCCTGTGCCTTTACCCTTCCCATGTTTCTGGGCGGCGAAGGCCTGTTCCTCGCCGAGCCTGCCGCCTGGCTCGGCGCCATCATTCTGCTGGTGCCGGTTTACTTTATCCGGGAGCGGAAATACTTAAACCTGATGGTGGACCGTTCGGCTGAAGCCGATTAAAAAATTCCAGGGATAAATGATCCCTGGAATTTTTCGTCCTGCCCTTTCCTCCGGGCAGGACGGAGGGCGTCTGTTAAAATTCTCCGAAACCACCGGGTGTTCTCCCACCTTTCCGGATATCCCGCTAAGAAATAGATAAATAGCTTGAAACTGCTTGAAGCTGTGAGGTATAATAAAGATATTATCGTCACTGGAGCCGGCAGCTTTGCCATACCCTTCCAGAGATTCGGCTCTCTGCTGAATTTCTGCGGTCCGGATGGTTTCGGTATTCTGATAAAACCTGATCAAAAGCTAGGAGGACAAATCTTTGGATCAACTGGTACAATCGATCATCGACTCCCTAAAAAACGCGGTTCCCGCGGAGCTGATTATTTTTCTGATTTCCCTGCTGCCCATTTTGGAATTAAGAGGCGGCATTTTAGCCGGCACGCTGCTGGGAGTGGACTGGCCCATCGCTTATCTTATCTGTGTGATCGGCAATCTTCTGCCCATTCCTTTTATTTTACTGTTTATCCGAAAAATCTTCGATTGGATGCGAAACACCCGATTTGTAAAGCTGGTGGACAAGCTGGAAGCTAAAGCGGAGAAAAAAAGCGCCAAGGTAACGAAATACAAAAAATTCGGATTGTTTTTGTTTGTGGCTATTCCGCTTCCCGGCACGGGAGGGTGGACAGGCGCGCTGATCGCCTCGGTGCTAAAAATGCGCTTAAAGGATTCTCTGCCCCCTATTATCGCCGGGGTTTTGGTGGCCGGCTTTGTCATGACCCTTCTTTCCTACGGAGTGCTCGGCAGCCTATTTGGTTGGGGAGGCTGATTTTTCATGGCTGATTTGGTAATCTTAGGCGGCGGAGCCTCCGGCTTAATGGCGGCGGTTTCCGCCGCCCGGTTTATTCCCGGGAAAAATATTTCCATTTTGGAGCGTGGGCCCAGGGTAGGCAAAAAGCTGCTGGTTACCGGCAACGGACGCTGCAACCTGACCAATCTGGAACTGGATTTCTCCCGTTATCACGGCGCGCCGGAAAGCTTTGTTTCCGCTGTTTTCTCTCAGCTTCCGCCCAAAGAAACACTCTCCCTGTTCGGCCGTCTCGGCCTGCTGTACCGGGAGGAAGGCCAGGGCCGCTGCTATCCTTACGGCGGCCAGGCCTCGGCGGTGCTGGACGTACTGCGCAGGTATTTAGAAGGCCGGAACGTAGAGGAACGCTGTCAAACCAGCGTAGAAGCCGTCAAAAGAAAGCCTGGCGGCTACGAGCTGAAAACCAGCGGGGGAGTTGTTTTCGCCAAAAGATTGATCTTGGCCTCAGGCGGGCGGGCCATGCCCTCCTCAGGCTCCGACGGAAGCGGCCTGAAGCTGGCCGCCAGCTTGGGCTTAAAAGCCTCCGAACCGTTTCCCTCCTTAGCGCCGGTGCGGGCCGCCTCTCCTGTGCTGAAGGCGGTCAAGGGCCTGCGCTGCCGCGGAAGAGCCTCGCTGCTGGCAGATCGAAAAACAGTAAAGCAGGAAACCGGTGAGATCCAATTTACTGACCAGGGGCTTTCCGGCATTTGCATTTTGAACCTTTCCCGGCTGGTAGGAGAATTTTTTTCTCACAGAACCGTCAACAGGCACAAAACGGAGAAAGTCGAGCTATCTCTAGATTTAGTGCCGGATTTGGACTATTCCTCGCTGCTCTCATTTTTGCAGGCGCTGCTCCACGGGCAGCCGCGCCTGCCCGTGGAGCAGCTGTTATCCGGAATCGTCAACAAGCGGGTTGGATTGGCTTTGCTCAAACAGCTCATGCCTTCCGCCCTTTCCCGCCCTTGCGGCAGCCTGTCCCCTTCAGAATTAAAAACGATCTGCCGCACCGTCAAGGATTGGCGCTTCTCTCCCACGGGAACCCTGGGCTGGCAGCAGGCTCAATCCACCGCAGGAGGGCTTCTGTCCTCTCAGTTCGAATCCGCCACCCTGGAGTCCAAGGGGCTGCCCGGGCTGTATGCCTGCGGCGAGCTTCTGGATATCGACGGAGACTGCGGCGGCTATAATTTACAATGGGCCTGGTCCTCCGGCTTTGTCGCCGGGAAAAGCGCCGCGGTCTCGCTGCTTTCTCACTCACAGCCTCCGGCAGAGGCGAATTCCTGATTTCGCCCTTTCAAAGCCTGCGCCGCCAAGCGTTTCGAGAGGCGCCGGGCCTCTCCGCTTGTACCGCCTGCTCCGCAGCCCCCAAGCCTGGAAGCCGCAGGCCCGAAACCGCCGCGCTGACGGCAGCTTCCTGACACGGCAAGATATCTGTAAGCAGCCCGCTCCGCCCGGCGCTTGAAGCGAAAGCCTGTCTGCGGGCCGCCTCCGCCGGAGCATCCGGTGATTTCTGTTACATAGAAGAGAACACCTGCCCCTCCTGCTGTGTTTTTTGCCTTCCTTCTGCAAAACGGCTTTTATACCGCGGAACTTTCATGCGCCGGCGGTTTTCTCCGGTTTTACCGCTTGTTTCTTCCGCCGCGCCGTCCGCTCTCTGCGCTTACCGTTAATTTTTGATTCCTGCCTTAAGGAGATTTTCTATGATTCGTGTTTGCGATCTTTCCATGCCTCTGGATTACACAGAAAAAGATCTCAGGGAAGCCGCGGCCAAAGCTCTGAACATACCGCTCAATGAGATCAAGGCTTTTTCTCTGGCCCGGCGGTCCATAGACGCCAGAAAAAAGGACCAAGTGCATTTTATCTGCGCCGTCAACCTGTCTCTCGCCGGAGAGGAAACGGCCGTTCTAAAAAGGAGCAGGTACAAAAAGGCTTTCTTGGCGCCGCCCTATCATTACAGCCTGCCAAATGCCTTTCTCCCCGCTTTAAGGCCCATCGTAATAGGGACCGGTCCCGCCGGACTATTTGCCGGGCTGATTCTCGCTCAGGCAGGCGCCCGGCCTATTTTGATCGAACGAGGCCGGGATGTGGAGCGGCGCTCCCGGGATGTGGAGGAATTTTTTCTAACAGGAAAGCTGAATCCCCTCTCCAACGTACAATTCGGCGAGGGTGGCGCGGGCACCTTCTCCGACGGCAAGCTGAACACCGGAACCAAGGACGCTCGGGCCCGAAAGGTTCTGGAAGAGTTTGCCGCAGCCGGAGCGCCGGAGGAAATTCTCTTTCAGGCGAAGCCTCACATTGGCACCGACCGTCTGAGAACCACCGTAAAAAACCTGCGCCGGACGATCATAGCCCTTGGCGGCGAGGTTCGGTTTGAAACCCAGATGACCAGACTCCAAATTCACGGCGGTAAAATTACCGGCGTAGAGCTATTCGGAAAAAAAGGAACTGAGGTGCTGGAAACAAGCCATGTGATTTTAGCGGTCGGCCACAGCGCCAGGGATACCTTCCAGGCCTTGCTGAACCAGGGCGTCGTTATGGAACAAAAGCCCTTTTCGGTAGGCGCTAGAATCGAGCACAGCCAAAAAGCGATCGACCGGGCCCAATACGGCAGATTCGCCGGACATCCCGCTTTAGGCCCGGCAGATTATAAGCTGGCGGTGCATCTTCCCAACGGCAGAGGCGTATACACGTTCTGTATGTGTCCCGGCGGCCAGGTGGTAGCCGCGGCGTCGGAGGAAGGGCGCTTGGTCACCAACGGCATGAGCCGTTTTGCCAGAAACGGGGAAAACGCCAACAGCGCTCTGTTGGTTGGAGTTACTCCCGCGGATTTTGCAAGCGATTCTCCGCTTGCGGGAGTAGAGTACCAGCGGCGTCTGGAAGAAGCCGCCTACCGGCTGGGGGGCGGAAGCTACCGGGCCCCAGCCCAATTGGCCGGGGATTTTTTAAAAAAGCAGCCGACCTCGGCCTTTGGAAGCGTTGTTCCAAGCTATCAGCCCGGAGTAACGCCCGCTTCCTTGGATCAGTGCCTTCCTCCTGAAATTGCCGATGCCATGCGTCAGGGACTGAGGCTGATGGACGCCAAGCTTCACGGGTTCGCCCAAGCTGACGCCGTGCTTACCGGCGTGGAAACCAGAAGCTCATCCCCTGTACGGATCCCAAGAACAGAGACGCTGGAGGCTGTGGGCCTCCAGGGCCTGTATCCTTGCGGGGAGGGCGCCGGCTATGCCGGAGGAATCGTTTCCGCCGCGGTAGACGGCATCCGATGCGCCGAGGCGGTACTCCGGCCGGTACGCTGATGCCAGCCGGCAGCAGAATCAAAGCGTTAGAGCAGGCCTTCCAAAAGTCTTTCCGCAAGCGTCCCCCAAGGCCTGACGTTCCGTCTTTTCTTTCTGGTTTTTCCTTTTCTGTTATCCTCAAAGACCGCGGGGCTGTGTGAAGCATTACACAGCCCCGCGGCCTATTATTTCCTTTTGGCGGCTTTCCGGTAAAAAGGAACCGCCTGACGTTCCGTTTCTTTCAGGAGACATGCGTCAGGCGGTTCCTTGCCATTATGATTTGGCTGTGCTTTATTCGGTTATAGGAGCCGGATCAGCAAAATGTGAATTTTAGTCACAAAACATTTGGTTATCCATGGGGTCACAGCCGGAAAACATAAGCGTCTGCCGGATGTTCGGCAAAAGAAAAGGCTAAAACACAGGAACCGCTATGCCCGCCACGGCTTCCGCCGATCCGCTGCAGAAGGCAGGCTGCTCTGAACCGGGATTCCCTTTTGGAGAAAACCAGCTCACTCAGCTTTCCGTTGAGCGGGCAGAGAATCAAAACAGCATTCCCTCCAGATAGCGTTCCTGGAAAATAGAGCTTGCCGCTAAATCCACTGTTTCCGCTTGCCGGGCCAGCCGTGAAGAAAGCTCTATAAAATCCTGATTCAGTAAAACCATCGCGGCGCCCAGGAGCGCCCCATTGCCAATAGGCGAGGCCTTCCGCGCCAGCGCCGGCGGAATTAAGCCGATTTTTCCCGCGTTTTCAAGATTCAAATAGCTCCCAAAGCCGCCGGCGATCACCAGCCGGTCTACCTCCGCCATCGAAATTCCGGCGTTTTCTATCAAGGTCTGGATTCCCGCGCAGACAGCGCTTTTAGCTAACTGCACCATGCGCACATCCCGCTGAGAAATGGATACCCGCTCTGAGATAAAAACCGGATCTTTGATCAAACACCCGGTCTCGTCCATCAAGCCTAGCTCCAGAAACGCGGACATCGCATCGACAACGCCGCTGCCGCATACCCCCGCGGCCTTTCCACCTCCGATGACATGGGAGCAAAGCGCCCCCTCCTGAACCGCAACGCGGTCTATCGCCCCTTCTTTTCCCGCCATGCCCATCGACAGCCCGGTTCCTTCAAACGCCGGGCCGGCGGCGGTAGAACAGCAGTACAGCCGCTTCCCGCTGTATAGCGCCATCTCCCCGTTGGTGCCAATATCCGCCAGTACGGAGGTTTCCTCCTTCCGCCAGAGCCCGCTGGCAAGAAGGGCGGTAACCAGATCCGCACCTACAAACGCAGACACGCACCGGGGAAGATATACCTTAGCTGTGGGACAAGGCAGCTCTAGGTCAACGCCTCTCCATAATTCTCCAAATAAGCGGGAAGCCTCAAAAGGCGCGTGAGAGAGGCAGTCCGGGTCTGTTTCCGTCAGCAAATACAGCATCGCGGTGTTTCCCGTAATTGCCAAAGCGTCAATTTGTTCCGGGGAAATCCCCGCTTCCCCGGATAATTCCTCCAGCAGCGCTTTCAGCGCCTTCCGGATGCATTGAGCCATTTCCACGCCCTTTCCGGCTAAAGCCCCGCCAATCCGGGAAATCACATCCGCCCCGTATCGATTTTGCGGATTGATGCCGGAAGCCTGCGCCAGCAGCCCCTTATGTCCATACAGCCGCGCGGCCAGAGTCGTGGTGCCAATGTCCACCGCCGCTCCAAAGGTATGAAACAGGGGCTTGAGTGTGAAATCAGGCATTTCTCCGCCGCCGCATATCACACTTTTCGCTTCCCCGCCTAAAAACACCCGGGAGTCTCCCTCTACGGCCGTGCAGCACGCAAGCCTGATCCCGGCCTCTAATTCCCGCCGTGACAGATGCCCGCGCTCCGTTTCAGATACCGGAGACAGGTTCCCTGAAGCCGTTACCCTGCATTTGCCGCACCTTCCCTTTCCGCCGCAGGGAAGCTCCAGTGTGTGATGGAGGCCAATCGCGTCGCTCAGCAGGGTTCCGGCCTCTACAATGTATTCTCGATCGTTAATTGTCAATAAAGCCATTCTACCATATCCTTCTATCAAACGCATACGATTTCCCGACCGCGCTGCCCGCCAGGAAATCCTTCCTGAAAAAGCGGAATTTTCTCCAGGCCCCTGGCAATCCCGGCCATAAAGTGGTATAGTTTAGGAAACGCGGCCCATTCTCAGACGGAAGCCCTCAAAATGCCGGAGGCGTCCCAGAGCGCCCGCCGGCTCCATGGCCGTCCTATCCGTCCAGTTAGATATTACCAAAACAAACGGAAAAGCACAAGCCCGTCAAAAGGCGTGCGCCTTACGGTTCCAGCCCTTGCCGCCGGGCCGCCGTCTGTGACGCAGCTGAAAGCAGAAGCCCGCGCTGCCCGTCCCCTTTCCGGAGCTGTTTTCCCGCTTCTCCTTTTGAGCGGTACGAATCAGCGGCCCGATTGGAAAATCCGCCGCGCAGGCCAGGCGCGGAATGCCGCGGGATACAGGGCGCCCGCTTAAGATAACAGGGCACTGAACCGTCTGAGAAGGCTGTTCCGCAGCGGTGGGCGGCAAACCGTACGATTCCATCCGGCTTTCCGGCAATCGTCCGAGGCTCTCGGAGTGCCGGCGGCCGACAGGAGGATCTTCTTCATGAACGAACAAAAGCTGATAGATCTGGCTCTCAGCCTGGGCGCCTATCAAGCCGCAGTGATTCCCGTGAGCCGCATCCATTTTGACAAAAGCTTTCGATCCCTATGCGAATCCAACGCCTGCGGAAATTTTGGCATGTGCTGGATGTGTCCTCCCGACGTCGGTGATATCGTCAAGCTGATCGACGAGGCCAAGACCTTTCAAAGCGCCTTGGCATATCAAACCGTGGGAGAGCTTGCGGACGGCTATGACATCGAGGGAATGCTGGAAGCAGGTAACAGGCATAACCGGCTGGCTCAAAAAATTTCCGGCGCATTCGCCTCCCTCCCTTTCGGGAAAACCCTCCATTTGGGCGCGGGCGGGTGCCGCGTATGCCCTGTGTGCGCCAAACGCACCGGCGGGCCCTGCCGGTTTCCCGACCGGGCTATGGCTTCCCTGGAGGCTTACGGCGTGGCGGTGTCTGAGCTGGCGGAGGCCTGCGGCATGAAATATATCAACGGTCAAAGCACCGTTACGTATTTCGGCGCTTTCCTTTACCGGAAAGCCGAAGGCTGAAAAAGGAAATGAAATCCCCGGCGATGAAACCCATAATTCCGGAGAAAGTCCCAGGCGCCTATGGAAGTGTTTCCATAGGCGCCTGGGACTTTTCGATCGCTTCTAGGAACGATAAAAGATTATAGTTACATTTTTCAGGATAGGAATATAAAACAGTATCTGTCATAATAGAAATGAACCATGGAGCACGAGGATGCGGTCATGATTCATATCGTAATATTTATACGCTTCGTAAGACTAAAAAACCAAAATATCCCAATGTATAATATACTTGTATCGAAACAAATCAGGCGGGTGGAAACGTGAAAGATATCCTGAAAGAAATCACCAGGCTCCGCTTAGAACGCAACTGGACCGAGTATGAATTGGCTAAAAAATCCGGGCTGGCGCAATCGACGATCTCCTCCTGGTACCGCAAAAAACAAACGCCAAGCATACAAACATTAGATAAAATATGCAAAGGGTTCGGTATCACCTTATCCCAGTTTTTCGGAGAAGGCGACGACGCAATTTTTCTTACACCGGAACAACGAAAGCTGTTGGACAGCTGGTCCGCCCTGAACACCCAGCAAAGAAAAATCGTAACCGACCTGCTGGACAACGTATTATAACGCCGGTTGAAAATCGCCGCTGATCTTCTCGGAACGCCGGCTACGCCTCATTCTTGGAAATGGAGTCTGATCACGATTGAAATACGACAAAGCGCTGACAGCCGGGCGGCTGAAGGCT
>OHRH01000140.1_pt1 | contig 58739 bp, 57 predicted proteins | sample 1578391 | NCBI WGS metagenome assembly OHRH01 (sample SAMEA3879599, study PRJEB24766) | human gut metagenome | biome: human-associated habitat; feature: feces | place: USA | collected 1985/1987 | reverse complement strand
AGACGTTGTATGAGTGTTGATTTTAGCTTTATATCCTAATTTATTAAATGTGTCTAATATATAAAAAAGATACAATACTATTTGTCGCAATCTTTTGTGCAAGTTATTTCGGGTATTGATTTGTCCCAGTTGAAATCAATGGAAATGCAATCGAATTAAGTTGATATTGACTTGCGAGTTCTAAACTATTTAAGTAACAAGATCTTAGTTTTTCTTCTTCATGATTGTGACCGCCATGCCATACAGGTCCACAAGTATGAATAATAATGTACTTAGGTTATATCCACTTGTAAGACATGCTTGTCCTACTTCTAATCTTTTAAGTCTTCTACAATTCTCATCCAACTCATTTCCGGCTTGTTGATGAATGTAATGATCTAGACCACCAGTCGCATCAAAGCTTGGATTTGTCGCATGCACAATCGCATCTACTTTTAATTTTGTGATATCCTGACGTATGATTTTTAATGGCATAATATCTCCTTATATAAGAAAAGAGCTTGATCAAGCTCTTAGTTTTTCAATAAAATCTTCTTGTTTTAAAGGCTTTGAATAATAGAAACCCTGAATTTCATCACAATTCATTTCGATCAAACAATCCCTTTGTTCTTTACTTTCAACACCTTCGGCAACCACCTTCATATCAAGTCCATGACCTAAATCAATGGCTTGTTGCACAATTTTCTTTCCACGTGCTTGATGAATATAATCAATCAAACTCTTGTCTAATTTTACGGTGCTAAAGTTCAATTCATTTAAAGATGTCAATGAAGAATATCCCGAACCAAAATCATCCATATGAAGCTTAAATCCTGCCTTCACTAATTGGTCTGTGATTTCAAGAATCTTCTCTGAATACAATGTCGCAGATTCTGTTAATTCAATTGGAACACAATCAAATGGAATTTGTTTGTGCTTCACGATATCTACATAGCGATCCACTACATCACTAAAATGAATGCTGGCACGAGATAAGTTAACAGAAATTGGAACCATAGGAAGTTTGTTTTCTATTCTTTCTTTTTGGAACTGACAAACATTCTCAAATACATATTCATCCAAATGAACAACTAATCCATCACTTTCAAACAATGGAATAAAGGCTCCAGGTGAAATCAATGTACCATCTAGTTTCTGCCAACGAACCAAAGCTTCAGCACCCACAATATTTTCTGTATTCACATCATACTTTGGCTGATAATACACTTTGAATTCTCTATTCGCAATCGCAGATTTAAAGTCATTTTCCATCTGTCTTTGCGCTAACTGCTTTTGATTCATTTCATCTGTATAAAAGGCCACATTGGTCTTAAAATCTTTGGAGATACTCTTTTCTACCATCAATGCACGGTCACAAATAATGGGAATAGAAAGGCTTGTATCTATATCTTCATAAATACCCACCTTAATACGAATATTGGGGATTGGTGCTTCTTCTGCAATCTTATTTATATTCTTGTTGATTCTATCCACATCTAATTTTTCATTACAATGGAACAATCCTAATAATTGATCTCCTTCATAACGCGTCAACAAGCCATTCTTCACATAATATCTAAAGGCATTTGAAAGGTAAACCAATACTTCATTTCCTTTCTTTGTGCCATATGTACCATTGATCAATTTAAAATCCGCAACATCTAAGATAACCACATTAAACTTTTCTTCCGTCATAAAATGTGTAAATGTTCTTGCGTGATGATAAAAGGCTTGTCTTGTATATAGACCTGTCAATTCATCCTTTTCAATAGCGGCCAAAGTCATACTTGATTCTCTAAGTTTGATTACACTATCGATTCGACTCTTCACAATTCGCGCATTATAGGGCTTCGTGATAAAATCCACAGCACCTAGACCTAAACATTTTAATTCATCTTCTTGCGAGTTATTTCCAGTTATCACAATAACAGGAACACTTGCCAACAAGGAATCGGATTTTTGGCGTGATAAGAATTCAAAACCACCACAAACAGGCATCACCACATCCAATAAGATAAGTGATATATCTTTATAGTATTGAGATAAGATATTTAATCCTTCTTCTCCATTTACAGCTTCAATTACATCATAATCATCTTCTAAAGTTTCCTTTAAAATTTCCCGGTTGATTTCATTATCTTCGACAATCAGTACTTTTCTTTTAACCACATTACTAGGCAATGCATTATTAAACATATCAATATTGTTTCTACGAATATCCAAATCTTCATTCGCAAAACCAATGATGATTTGACTTAATCGACCATCTTCCATTACACGCCCAAAGTGTGAGTACATAAAATGAACTTCCGAATCATTTTTAGATTGGTAATGAATATTAAAACGTTACGTTTTTTCTAACCTAGAAAATAAAGAGTTAAACGAAAGAGCCATTCGTAACATGTCACGATTCTTTTCGTAAACACGATCATCAATATATTGATTCATCGCATCGTTATAACTCGTACATGACGAAAAACCAGGCAACTTCAATGTTTCCTTAAAAGTATGAATTTGTTGATCTTCACAATCCACAATATAGATGTTTTTAAATTCATCGCCTAGTGTTTGATAGATGCGATTGGAATCAAAATCTTTCATAAAAACCTCTTCTAAAACAATAACTTATTTATTACTATTATATAACCAAAACTTTCATTACGCAAACAACCTAAGAAAAGAAAAAAAGTGTCATAAGACACTTTATCATTATTTACGGTTTGCGTTTACCGATTTCATGATTTGACGAATCTGTGCTTCACTAGGTTTACGTCCCATTTGTAAGAACATTGCACGAATCATCTTTTCATTAATTGGTGGATTTTCTTTAATTTCTTTTTCAAACTTCTTACGAGTGAAGTAGAAAGTAACCAAGCCACCAATGATGGCTCCCACTATCGTATATAAAATTGATGCAACCATGTTTTAGTCAACCTCACTATCTACTCATCTATTCTACTATCTTTTTGGGTTTTTGACAATATGAATTGACCACTATATTCCGTTAAAATGATGGAAACAAAGATCAAAAGTCCCCCTAAAATCATAATTGGACTTTTCTCTTCATGCAACAATAAGAATCCAAATACATTCGCAAATAAGGATTCTGTACATAAAAGAACACTCGCACTCGATGCATCTGTATATTTTTGTGCCAAAGTCTGAAGTTGAAATGCCAAGAACGTTGCCACTATGATCATATAAGCACAACTCATATACGCATGTGCAGTGATTGTTTGTGGTATCGTTTCTAAACTTAAGGCCAGTGGAATCGAAAGGATAGTCGCAACACTCATTTGTACAGCATTGATCGCAATTGAATTCGAATTTTCTGTCGCATACTCTAAAGATATGATGTGACACGCAAAGAAAAAGGCACATGCTAAAGATAAACTATCGCCAAAGCTAAATGAGAAATACCCTTTAGATAAGCTTAGACAGGCAATTCCTACAAGACAAACAACACTTGCCGCAAGTTGATGATTGCTCGGTTTCTTTTTCCATAACAGCCATACAATATAGGGTACAAGAACGACGTTGACAGCTGTTAAAAAGGCATTTTGACCTGTATTCGTAAAGAATAAGCCGAAGGTTTGAAACGCAAAAGCTAAGTACATTAAAACACCTGAAATACTTCCACGAAACAAGGCTTCCCTAGAAATCTTTACACGACTGACTAAACATACAATAATACTAACGATGCTAGCGCCAATAAATCGAATCATTAAAACAGTAAAAGGATCAAATGTCTGCAAAGCTGCATCGGTCGCAATAAAACCGCCACCCCAAATGGCTGCAACTAAAAGGCATACTAAATTAGCTTGTTGTTTACTCATGCTTTTTCCTCATCAAATAAAGATGGTTGTTCAAAATCATCTTGTTTGACCCAAGAACCATCCGTAACATTTTCAAGTGGTGAGACCCACTCAAACTTGTCTACCTTGCCTAGTGGTGAAGAGAATGTAGCTTGGGCATTCATCAAACTGATTTCTTTTGCCTCAAAACGCATAATATCTTCTGCATAAATTTCAAATGGTGTATTTAAATCGACCACATGTACATTTAATATCACATTCGGATTGGACTTCACTAACTTACAAATACGATTTCCTTTCGCCGGACGATTTAATGGCGCAATCTCCGTTTGTTTCATACGCTTTAAAGAAAGGGTTGTCGTAGAAATTAAGACTTGTTCCTCACGATTTTGACTGACACAAATAGAAGCTACGCAATCATCCTTTGATAAATTCATCGCCTTCACACCTTTGGATTTATTTGAAACCAACGGAATTTGTTCAACCGGATACATCAAGCCATAGCCTTGTTCACTTACTAGAATGACTTGATCATCTGGTTTATAAGATAAAGATACACTAATCATTTCGTCCATAGCCCCAATCTTCATACAAGCCATTGTTTTATTAGAACGTGAAACTTCAAATTCTTTTAATTCGGTACGCTTGATCATACCATGACGACTTGCACTTATGACATGAACTCCTGTTTTAAAGGAATCCAATACATAGGCTGCGATAATTTTTTCACTTGAATCCATCTTAATATAATTTGAGATATGACCACCCAAATCTTTCCATTTTGCCTCTTCAATCTGGTAAACCGGAATATATCCATATGTACCACGGTTTGTGAAGAAAACTAATGTCTGTAATGTATGACTCGCTCCGTAACATACTAATGAATCTGTATCTTTTCGTTGTGTCATGGATTCACTAGAAGCATTATAGCTTCTCATAGATACACGCTTGATATAGCCATCACGCGTAATTGTGATCATACATTCTTCTTTGGAAATCATAGCCTTTTCATCAATTACGATTTCTTTCACTTCATGTACAATATCCGAAAGACGAGGTGTATTAAATTCTTCATTCACCTTTTCTAATTCTTCCACCATGACTTTATGAAGTTCATTTTTATCGGAAATAATCTTCTCTAATTCAGCAATATCACATTGTAGTTGTTTAAATTCTGCCTTTAATTCTTTAACATCTGTATTTGTTAAACGATATAAGCGCATTACGACAATGGCTTCTGCTTGTTTTTCTGTAAAGTCAAAACGTTCAATCAAATTCTTTTTGGCATGGGCCTTATCTTTTGATTTACGAATGATACGAATGATCTCATCCATTACACTTACAGCTTTGATCAAGCCTTCTAATATGTGTGCACGATCTTTTTTAGAGGCTAAATCATATTTACTTCTACGAATCACTACATCTTCTCTGTGGTTGATAAAGGCATCTAACATCATGGCTAATGACATTTGTACAGGTGCCTTATTCACAATCGCAATGACGTTGTAATTGTATGATATTTGAAGATCTGTATTTTTATATAAATAGTTTAAGATCTGTTCATCATTACTATCTTTTTTAAGATCCACGACAATTCTTAATCCCGTACGATCACTTTCATCACGCACATCTAAAATGCCATCGATTTTTTTGTTTAAACGAATCTCATCAATTTTCTTTACCAAGTTCGACTTGATTACTTCATAAGGAATCTCATGAATCACAATTTGTTTAATTGTACGTGTTGGTACAATTTCCACTTTCGAACGAATTAAAATACGTCCACGTCCTGTTTGAAAGGCTTGTTTGATTCCGTCAAGTCCCATCACGATGCCGCCTGTAGGAAAGTCAGGGCCTTTCACAAACTGCATCAATTCTTCTAATGAACAATCGGGGTGTGAAATACGATAAATACTTGCTTGAATCACCTCATTTAAATTGTGAGGTGGAATATTTGTGGCATATCCAGCCGCAATGCCTGTAATACCATTGACTAATAAGTTAGGAAAGCGTGCTGGAAGTACAGTGGGTTCCATCTTTTCATCGGAAAAGTTGGGTGCCCATTCCACTGTATCTTTATCAATGTCCTGCAACAAGAAATCACTGATTTTGGCTAAACGCGCTTCTGTATAACGCATCGCAGCCGCCGGATCGTCATCGATAGATCCATTGTTTCCTTGCATGTCAATTAAAGGATTAGTAATCTTCCAATTTTGTGACATACGAACCATCGCATCATATACAGAGCTATCCCCATGAGGGTGATAATTACCAATGACGTTACCGACTGTTTTTGCGGATTTATGATATGGCTTGTTGTAAGTATTTCCATCTTCATACATCGCATATAAAATACGTCTTTGTACTGGCTTTAAGCCATCTCTTGCATCTGGTAAAGCACGCTCTTGAATAATATATTTAGAATATCTGGCGAAACGATCGGCCATGATATCTTCTAAAGAATTCTTTAAAACATTATGTTTTACTTCTTTTTCTTTCACGCATTTACCTCCTTATAATCATCTTCTAGAGTAAATACAACATTGTCTTCGATCCAGTTACGGCGAAGCTCTGCCTTATCTCCCATTAATTCAGTCACTCTTTTTTCAGCCATCATCGCATTTTCAATGGTCACACAAAGTAAAGTTCTTGATTCAGGATTCATTGTGGTATCCCAAAGCTGAGTGGCATTCATTTCACCAAGACCTTTGTATCGTGTAATGGTGTAACCATTTTTTAATTCGGCTTTTTTCTCATCTAATTCTTCATTTGTATATAAATAGTATTCTTTACCCGCCTTGGCAATCCGATATAATGGTGGCAAGGCAATATACAACATTTCATGCGTAATTAAATCACGCATATAACGATAGAAGAATGTCAATAATAAGTTTTGAATGTGAGCTCCATCATCATCGGCATCGGTCATGATAATGACTTTATAGTAGTTTGAATCTTCAGCCGTAAAATTTGCACCTACACCAGCACCTAAGGCATGAATAATGGTATTTAACTCTTCATTCTTTTCGATAGCTTCAAGACTTGCCTTTTCTGTATTCAATACTTTACCACGCAAAGGAAGAATCGCTTGGTATTTTGAATCACGCCCCTGTTTTGCAGAACCACCCGCAGAATCCCCTTCGACTAGATATAATTCTTTTCTTCTGGCATCCTTACTTTGAGCCGATGCCAACTTTCCAGATAACACTCTTTCCGAACGGTTTTTTCCTTTTCCATTACGAATATCGGCACGCGCTTTTCTTGCGGCATTACGAGCTTGAGCTGCCTTGATGATCTTACGTACTAGAGCATTGGCAACCTCTTTATTTTCTTCCAAGAAGTAACGAAGGTTTTCCGATACCACCGTTTCTGTTGCTGGCTTAGCTTCTGGTGTACCTAACTTTTCTTTGGTCTGCCCTTCAAATTGTAGATAATCTTCTGGAATTGTCAGATTGATAACTAATGTCAAACCTTCTCTGACATCATTCCCATCAAATCCTTTATCTTTTTCTTTTAAGAAACCATTCTTACGAGCATATTCATTAAAGACTTTCGTAAAAGCTTGTTTCGCCCCTGTTTCATGAGATCCGCCATCACGCGTACGAACCATGTTTGTGAATGAGAAAATGTTCTCTTGATATTCATCTGTATATTGGAAACATCCTTCTACAATGATCTGGTTACTTTCACCTCTAAAACTAATTGGATCATGCATTGGCGTATGATCTTGATTCACTTCTTCAATAAAGGCTTTTAATCCATCTTCATATTGGTAAACGACTTCTCTTTCTTCTTTTCGCTTATCGCGTACAATCATTTTTAACCCTTTTAATAAGAAAGCATCTTCTTGGGCTCTTTCACAAATGGTTGAATATGAAAAGTGAACCGATTTAAAAATAGACGGATCCGGTTTAAAGGAAACAATACTTCCGGTATGATTGGTTTTTCCTACTTTTTCAAGTTTTCCAATCTTACTTCCCCCATCTTCAAATGTCATACTCCATACATCTTTTCCATCATGTACCATAACTTTACACCATGTACAAAGAGCGTTCACAATACTTGCACCTACACCATGCAATCCTCCAGCACTTGTATAGCCTCCATGACTTGTAAATTTACCACCAGCATGCAGAATGGTAAAAATAACTTGAAGTGTACTCACCCCTGATTTATGTTTTCCAACAGGCATTCCACGCCCGTGGTCTTCTACTGTAACACTGCCATCTTTTTCTAGTGTAATTGTGATTTCATCGCCATAGCCATTTAAAGCTTCATCAATCGCATTATCGACAATTTCCCATACTAGATGATGCAGACCTTTTGAATCGGTAGATCCAATATACATTCCTGGACGCTTTCTTACGGCATCCAAACCTTCTAAAATAACGATACTACTTTCATCATATTGTTGTTTTGGCATACTATCCCTACTTTCCAACGTAATCTTTATTATATCAACAAATCAAAAAAAGTGCACATAAATTCCTGTTAAAACACTTTGAATATACACTATTCATGTCCAATTAAAATGGTGTTAAACTTTAGTTCACATTTAACAAGTTCAATAATCCCAACTTAATTTAAATCTGAACTCATTTAATCGTATACATTCTTCAAAACACTTGATTGTACCCAAATTCATTATAAAGGGTTTTAATGTCCACTTTTTTAAGCCCAATGTCCACTTTTTAGTTCCAATGTCCACTTTTTGAGTTTCAATATACACTTTTAAATCTACATTTTAAATCCGCATTATTTATGTCACATTGTTAATTTTTCCATACAATTCTCGACTAAGTGGACCAAAACTGCTAAAATAAATTTCGAGGTGGAAGAGATGAAAACTATTTTATGTATTTTATTAGGTTACTTATTAGGATCTTTACCCTTCGCATTGATCATTGGTAAAGTTTTCTATCATACAGACATTCGCCAATATGGATCAGGAAATCTAGGTGGAACGAACGCAGGAAGAGTTCTTGGAAAGAAAGCGGGAATTTCTGTCATTGTGTTTGATGTATTAAAAGTTGTTCTTGCGATTGCGATCGCAACCCAAGTATCGAAAGTGGCCGGTATCTGGACAGGACTTGCCTGCTGCATCGGACATTGTTATCCAGTCTTCGCAAAATTCCATGGTGGCAAAGCCGTTAGTACAATGTTTGGCTTCTTGTTTTCTACAAGCATCTTCTTATTTCAAGATGCAAGCTACTTACTTGTACCATTTGGCATGTTTCTAGTTGTCCTATATCTATTTAAATATGTATCTTTGGCAAGTATGTGTGCAGCCATCGCAAGTAGCTTATACATTACGGCATTGATGCTAGGATTCAACGTGGAAAGTATTTCAGTTATTGTCGCAAGCTGGCTAATGACAGTTCTTGTGATTTACAGACATCGTACAAACATTGAAAAAATCAAAAAGGGCACAGAAAATACAATTTCATGGTTATAGAAAGTTTTTTTAAGAAACTTTCTTTTTTTTATGTCTTTTTCACATTGAAATCGTATCATAGTTGTATGAACTATTTATACTACGAATACAAATCCAGTACTGTTTGCACAGTTAAAGAAGATGAAAAGCTATACTACAAGAGTTTAAGCACGCAAAATTATCTAAACGAAAAATGCTTATTAAATGGATCCACCCTTAAAGGAAGACAAGAAGCCTTTGTCTATCAAATGAAAGTAAAAAAATACATTCCTGTTGTTGTATCCATTTCAAGAAAGGAGATCTACTTTCCCAACAAATCGAAAAAAGCACATGACTGTATCTGGATCAATTATGCCAATATTAAAGACGTCACTTACTTTGAGTCCACTTGCACTATCACATTTCATGATGGCTCCAAACTCAATTGTGAGCATCCCAAACGAATCCAACAAACGCTAAAACAAATTTTTCGCTACCTAAATAAAAATACACCGGATTAACCGGTGTATTAGTGGCAACCTCCACCACATGATGAACAATCATGTGAGCAACTTGATTGTTGCATTTGTTCTTCATGACGAAGTGTATTTACGCCAAGACCCTCAATACATACTGTGGCATTATCGGATAAATTCGATACTTCTACAATTGTACATGCTGGGAATGGTTCATCGACAAAGTTTTTGAATGTATTCAAGAATGCTTCTTTATCCTCGATATTCTTTAAATACACAGTGAACTTCACAACATGGTGAAGCTGTAAACCATAGTTTGATAAAACATCAATTACCTTATTGATAGCTGTAATTGTCTGTTCCTGAATGCTTTCGCCTAGTCCAGTCTGACCACTTAAATAAAAGAAGTCTCCCAATTGAACCATATTTGAAACACAAGATGTTCCCTCTTGTTTTCCTGCTGATTTTAAAAATATATTCATAGTACTAAATTCCTTTCTTCTCTTATTATATAGAATCTACGCCATCTTCTAAAGTGTTTTGCACTAAAATTTCTCTAGGCTTACTTCCTCTTGCAGGACCAATGATACCATTTGCCTCTAAAACATCCATCAATCTTGCCGCTCTAGAATAACCCACAGAGAACTTTCTTTGAATCAAAGACGTACTTGCCTTTCTAGATGCGATCACAAAACGCTTCACTTCCTCATACAAAGGATCGGCCGTAACATTTCCCGCTTCATTTCCTTGATTTTGTAAATCTTTTAATTGAATAAAGGCATCATCATATTTTGGTCTTGCCTGCGATTTCACAAATGCACAAATGTTATTGACTTCTTCATCCTTAATAAAGACACCCTGAATACGTCTAGGACTCGTCTCACCATTTGGTAAATACAACATATCTCCATTTCCTAGCAAACGCTCTGCTCCAGCTTGGTCCAAAATCGTTCTTGAATCGACAGATTGTGATACCGCAAACGCAATACGACTTGGAATATTTGCCTTAATAACACCTGTAATGACATCCACACTCGGTCTTTGTGTGGCAACAATCAAATGAATACCGGCGGCACGAGCAAGTTGTGTAATTCTTTGAATACTTGCTTCAACTTCTTTAGCTGCCACCAACATCAAATCGGCCAACTCATCAATGATAATCACAATACGAGGCAATACTTTTAAATGATCATCCTCATGATTTTTGACATACTCATTATATGCCGTAATATTACGAACACCTAATTCACCAAACAAGTCATAACGACGGTCCATCATTTCTACAATGACCTTTAATGCCTTATTGGCAAGATCACCATCCGTAATCACTGGAGATAATAAATGTGGTACATCATTATATGGAGTAAACTCCACTTTTTTAGGATCAATCAAAACTAATTTTACTTCATCTGGCTTTGTTCGCATTAATATCGAAGAAATAATCGCATTGACACAAACCGATTTACCACTACCCGTAGCTCCTGCAATCAATAAGTGTGGCATACGATTTAATTCACCATAGACATTATTTCCCATTAAGTCTTTTCCTAAACAGAAAAGCAACTTTTTATCTTTCATCGAATCCGGAATTGTACGCATCAAATCCTTCATCTGAACGCTTGTCTTTTCAACGTTTGGAATTTCAATTCCAACACTTGCCTTACCCGGGATCGGTGCTTCAATACGAATATCCTTAGCCGCAAGCCCCATCTTGATATCATTTTGTAAGTTACTGATTTTGTTCACACGAACACCAAGTTCTGGCTTAATTTCAAACTTTGTGACACTTGGACCAATATGAATCTGTACAAGCTTAGCCTCCACACCAAATTCATGTAAGATCTCAATCAGTTTTTCACCTTTTTCCTTCGCTGTAGTCACATTCGCATTGGATCTTGATTTTCTTTCCATATCCTCTAAAACATTTAGTTTTGGAAGCTTATAGTTTTTAAAATCCGAATTTTCATCCGCAACATAATGTTTAGGTTCAACCTTTTCTACAACACCCTCATTGACAACAGGAACTTCTTTTTTAGTCTCTACAGGAGTCGGTTCATCATCCACATCCACCATAAAGCTAGGTTTTCTAGGTTCTAAATCACCAATAATCAAAGGCTCATCCATTTCTTTTTCTTCATCCACAACATCTGGTTGTACAGGTTTTACAGGATCGGCATTAATAATTTGAAAACTCGATTCATTTGTATCTTCATCTTCAAAAATAAAGTTTTTACGATCAATCGAAACAGGTGTTTCCTTGATTGGAGCACTCTTCATTACTTTTTTAGGTTTTCTTTCAAAACCTACAATTTTTTCATAACCAAACATTAAGATAGCTAGCACAAAAAACAATAGTACCATTACATAGGTTCCAGAATAATCGAATAATGACTGAAAAAGACATAGCAACAAAGCTCCTGCTAATCCAGAATATGTTTTCAAATGACCCGTAATAATATTACCGGCATTTTCCATAATATATTTTAAGCCATAGCTACCTGGGTGTGGTTTAAACTCTATAATCGAAGAAATCAAACTTAAGCCAAGTGCCAAAAATAAGATTCCAAACATATAACGCTTACGAATCACAGGCTGTTCCTTATGGAAAATAAGAACTGCACACAAGGTAGCATTCAAAATAAATAATCCATTTGTTAAAGCTCCAAATAAGAATTCAAAGAAATGTTTTAAAAAAGCTCCTACAATGCCAAATTCTAAAACGACAATAAAACTAATACATATCATACAAATAAGGAAACACAAACGAAATAAGTTTGAGTGCAACCAAGACGTTTGTGTTTTCTTTTTCGTAGATTTTCTTCGTGTTGTTTTTTTTCTGGCTTTTGCCATACTTACCCCACTTTCTACTTATTTAAGTTTATTTCTAAAATAACCGGTAAAATCATCGGTCTTTTTGCGGTTTGTTTATAAAGATATTTAGAAACCTTATCACGAATCAAGTTACGCGTTTCTAAATTGTCATACGTTTTATTTTCAACCGCCTCGTTGATCGTATCTTCCATAATTTTAGCTACATCACCCGTGATGTATTCTGCATCACGCAAATAGATCAATCCACGACTTTGTACATCTGGACCATTAATGATTTTCTTTGTCTTTGCGTTGATACCAATTGCTAAAATCATGACACCATCCGTACTCAATGTTTCACGATCTTTTAATACGACACCTGCCATATCCCAGTTTTCTTTTCCATCGATCATTGTTTCATGAAGCTCTAATTCCATTGCGCAAGAAACTAATTTACGATTTTCAAAAGTGGCAACCTGTCCATTATCTAAAATGATGATGCGACTTGGATCATATCCCATTTCAACCGCAATCTGTGAATTCATGTGCAACAAACGATATTCCCCTTTGATTGGAATATAGTATTTTGGTTTTGTAAGGAAGATCATCATTTTCAAATCTTCTTTACTAGGGTGCATACTCAAAACATTCTTATCTAAGACGATGATTTCACCCTCTTTTTTGTACATGTCATTTTCCATGCTCTTGAATTCATTTTCAACACCAGGTACAACTGGACTTGCGACCACAATGACATCATCCTGATCAAACACAATCGATTCTAATTCATTGTTGGCAATGTTGTTGATAGTTTTGAATAAAGATTTACCTTGCCCTGAAATGATTACGACAACGTCTTTCATTGAGTTATCAAAATCAGCTGGATCAATCACTAAGGAAGGATCCACCTCATACCCAATTTCTTTTAATCGCCCTACTAAATCACGTAATTCTTTTGAATAGAATACCATCTTACGACGACTTGCCATACAACAATCAATGATTTCCTGAATACGATATACACTTTGTGTATACACACTCACAAAGACACGCTTATTTTCATGTGTTTCTAAAACCTGTAAAAGCTTAGGGGAAATACGATGACTCGGAGAAGTGTGTCCACTTCTTTCTGCCCCTTTACTTTCCTGTAACAAAACCAATACACCTTCGTTACCAAGTTCTGAAATCGTTGTGAAATCGGCACGATATGCATCGTCTAAATCATCATAGTCTTCAATAAATTCACCAGAATATACAATATAGCCTTGCTCTGTACCAATCGCTAAACCAAATGTTCCTGGATACGCATGCGTAATTGGAAAGAAAACAACTCTTCTTTTGCCGATACGCTTTTTATCATTACGCTTTACAGAATGTACACGCACACCTGTAATATGTTCCTGACGAATCATTTTCTGTACTTCTTTTACAGCTAATGGAGCGATATAAACATCACAAGGAACTTGTTTTAATAAATATGGTAAAGCTCCCATTACATCATCATGACCATGCGTAATAAAAATACCCACAACACGATTTTTATTTTCAACTAAATACGTAAAATCCTGAATAATAAACTCGATACCTAATGACTCCTTGTTGTCAGGAAATTTGATACCCGCCTCTATTACATAGATGGATTCATCCACCTCCACACAGAATAAATTTTTACCATCTTCATCTAAACCACCAAGGGCAAAGATACGGATTTTTTCAGTTAATGAAGGAATTTTTTCTTCTTTCATATTATCTCCTTTTAAATAGTATTATTTTTCTAAATTATATCACACCGCAACGCCATCTAAAGAGAAACTTTTCGCCTCTGTAATTTTAACTTCTACAAAATCTCCAGGCTGAATATTTTCACCTTTAAAGTTAACTAATTTTTGAGTGTCTGTATATCCAGAATATACCTTTTCATTCTTCTTACTTAAGCCATCCACTAATACGGTAACAGTACGACCCACATAAGCTTTATTCTTTTCTAAAGCCAGATCATTCCATGTTTTATTTAATTTCGCTAAACGCTTTCTCTTTGTCTCCATATCAATCGAGTCATGCATACGGCTAGCTGGTGTACCAGGTCTTGCTGAGAAAATAAATGTAAAGGCATTATCGTATTTACAATAACGAACCACATCTAGAGTGTGTTCAAACTGTTCATCGGTTTCATTTGGGAAACCAACAATGATATCTGTCGAAACAGAAACATTTGGAATTGTATTGACAATCTTATCATATAAAGCTAAGTATGATTCTTTTGTATAACGACGACCCATTAACTTAAGTACATCATCATCTCCTGATTGTAGCGGCAAATGAATAAATGGCATGATATTGTCATATTTTGCGATTATATCAATCATTTCTTCGGAGAAATCCCAAGGGTGACTTGTTGTAAAACGAACACGAGGAATGCCAATTTTAGCAACTTCTTCTAATAATGTCGCAAAATCCTGTTCATTATCCATATCTTTTCCATACGCATTCACGTTTTGTCCAAGCAATGTGATTTCTTTATAACCCTCATCCTTAAGTTGCTGAACCTCTTTTAAGATTTCAGACATCTTACGTGAACGCTGTTTACCACGAGTATAAGGAACAATACAATATGTACAGAATTTGTCACAACCATACATAATGTTGACCCAAGCCTTGAATGTTCCAAAACGGTGTACCGGTAGATTTTCGTAAACCTCTCCTTCTTTAGAGTAAATCTTTACAACTTTTTTACCCTCAACCATACAACTATAAAGCATGCTAGGAAGCTCTTGAATATTGTGTGTTCCAAACAATAAACGAACTTGAGGATATTTCGTTAATAAAGTTTCAACCAAACCTTCCTCTTGTGCCATACATCCACAAACACCAATCACAAGATCTTTGTTTTCGCGATATAAACGTTTGAAGTTACCAATCTCACCCAATACTTTTTCTTCCGCATTTTGACGAATTGCACAAGTATTGATAATTATGACATCACTGCCTTCAGCCGTTTCATTAGGTGCAAATCCTAGCTCATCTAAAATACCAGCCAATGTTTCACTATCACGCTCATTAGCCTGGCAGCCATATGTAGAAATAAAATATTTTTTTCCTCTTCCCATCATACGAGCAGCTTCAGGAATATTAAATGTATCAATACGATCAATTGTATTTGTAGTACGCTTTTGTGCTTCTTTTAAATCGGGTAATACCCATCCTGGTTTTTGTTTCATGTGATCTCCTTTCGAAAAAAAATGCCAAGCACTAAGCTTGGCAAATGTGTTTAAATTTGAATTACTGGTTGATTGCTCCAACAGGGCAAGTTCCTACGCATGAACCGCAGTCGATGCAAGTTCCTTCGTCACAAACTGATTTTCCTTCATCGTCTAATGAAAGAGCTCCTACAGGGCATCCTCCTACACAAGCACCACATCCGATGCAAGCATCTTTATCGATATTTACTGCCATTGTTATTTCCTCCTTGTTTAATAATTTATACTCAAATTATAGCGATAACCAAGTAGTGAATCAAGACAGTTTAGTAAGTGCAGGCTTACCGTAATTCATTTACCAAACTAAAAAATTGAAGTCGGGACTAAAGCCCGACATTTTTATTTTGCGTATTCCTGGGCACGTGTCTCACGAATAACATTAACCTTGATTTGACCTGGATATGTCAATTCAGATTCAATCTTATCACGAATATCACGAGCTAATTTTACACAAGTCATGTCATCCACGTGTTCTGGATTTACAAGTACACGAATTTCACGACCTGCCTGAATCGCAAACGCATTTGAAACACCCTCAAATCCATTCGCAATTTTCTCTAAGTTTTCAAGACGGTTGATATAAGCCTGAGCACTTTCTTTACGTGCACCAGGTCTTGCAGCACTAATTGTATCTGCTGCGATAACCAAATGACTAGTCAAGAACTTAGGTTCTACATCCCCATGGTGTGAGTGGATCGCATTTAATACAATTTCTTTTTCACCATGTTTCTTACAGAACTTGTATCCCAATTCAACATGAGATCCATCTTGCTGCTCAATATTCAATGCCTTACCAATATCGTGCAACAATCCAGCACGTTTGGCAATTTGCTGATTCAATCCAAGTTCAGCTGCCATGCATCCAGCGATATAGGCAACTTCCATAGAGTGCTGCAAAGCATTTTGTCCATAAGAATAACGATATTTTAATGTACCAATCAATTTTACAATTTCACGATCAATACGACCAATACCCAATTTAAAGATAGCTTCCTCACCAGCCTTCATGATCTCTTGATCAATTTCATTCTGGTATTTCTTAACAACATCTTCAATTCGTCCCGGCTGAATTCTTCCATCACGAATCAAGTGTTCCAAAGCTAAACGAGCCACTTCACGACGTACTGGATTAAAACATGTAATCGTAATCAAATCTGGAGTATCATCGATGTTTAATTCAACACCTGTTGCCTGTTCAAAACAACGAATATTACGTCCTTCACGACCAATGATACGTCCCTTCATTTCTTCACCAGGTAAAGAAACAACACTGACTGTCTTTTCTTGAGTTTCCTGCTGAGACATACGCTCAATAGCTAAGGCAATGATATTCTGCGCTTTTTCATTGGCAGTCGCCTTTGCCTCATCCTCTTTATCTTTGATGTATGCAATTGTTTCATGTTCCATTTTCTTTTCCACAATCGCAAATAATTCATCTTTTGCTGCCTGGCTTGACATTTTGGCAACACTTTCTAAAACGACAACCTGTTTGTCGATTTCTTCTTGTAATTTCTTTTCTTTTTCGTCTAATGATGTCAGTTTGTCAGCAACACTTTTCATCTTTTCATTAATCTGACGCTCTTTTTGATTTAACGCTTCATCACGAAAATTCAAGTTATCTTCTCTACGCAATAACTTGTTCTCTAATTCCATTGATTCTTGTTTACGTTCTTTAATTTCTTTTTTAGCTTCTACGCGCAAATCATGAGCCTGTGTCTTTCCGTCTAACACAGCTTGTTTTACACGAGATTCCGCTTCATTTTGAGCTTCTTTTAAAATCTGTTCTGCTTTTTGCTGATTCTTATTTAAACCTGCTTTGGAAAGTCCGACCATACAGCCAGATCCAATCGCAAGACCTGCGACACCAGACAAAACGATCCATAGTACATCCATACTATTTCCTCCTTTTCGTCCTTTGTTCTAGGTAAAACCAAAAATATTATACACGAAAACAGGTATAAAGTCTATCAAGTCAAAGGGCAAAATAAAAGATGTTCGTCTAGACAAACATCTTATATTGAACCTCTCATCACTGAAGTGATGAGATTCTTGGAAACAGGTTTCTATCGAAACCTTTCTTACCAAGCTATCCCCGCAGTTCCTGCGGTTGTTTTTGTTTTTAGCTAATTTACCAATATGCCTTGCATCAATATATTGATGGATGCATTTACATCTCTGTCATGAGTTGAATGACATTTTGGGCATATCCATTCTCTTACTTTTAAATCTTTTGTTTCTTCATTCTTATATCCGCAACAATGACAGATCTGACTGCTCGCATAGAACGTGTCTACTTTCTTGATCACCTTTCCATACCACTGGGCTTTATATTCTAGCTGTGTTGTAAACTTTGACCAGGATACATCCGATATAGACTGGGCTAGATTGTGGTTTTTAAGCATGTTCTCTACTTTTAAGTCTTCGATGCAGATAATGTCATATTCTGTAATGATTCTAGTAGATAGTTTGTTGATAAAATCCATTCTTTGATTCGCTATCTTTTCATGAAGTCTTGCAATTTTGATTCTGTTTTTGATCCAGTTGCGGCCGCCCTTTGTTTTTCGTGACTACTGCTTCTGTAACTTTTTCAGTTTCTCAATCGACTTCTTCAGATATTTTGGATTCTCTACCTTTTCTCCATTACTCAATATGATAAAATCCTTGATACCTAGATCTATACCTGTTTCATTATATGTCAGTGGAAACAAGACTTCTTCTACATCCGTATAACATAATGAAACATAATACTTTCCACTTGGTACTTGTGATACCGTTGCACTAAGGAGTCTTCCTTTAGGTGCTCGTGTTTTCTTTATCTTTACAAGACCAATCTTAGGAAGCTTGACCTTATTTTCATAGAGTTCAATATTTCCATTCGTATATTTTGTTGTATACGAATAACGATGTGTCTTCTTCGATTTGAATCTAGGATATTCTGCTTTTTTCTTAAAGAAATTTATATAAGCCGTATCCAGATTCTTTACACTTGACTGTAGAGCAACCGAATCCACTTCCTTAAGCCATTCATATTCTTTCTTTAAAGAAACTAGATCCTTAGCACAAGCCGTATAGTTTAAAGTGATTCCATCTTTTTCATAGGCATCCTCACGTTTTGCCAGATAATGATTATATACAAAACGAGTGCAGCCAAAAGTCTTGGCTAATAATATTCTTTGTTCTCTGTTTGGATACATACGATACTTGAATGCCTTTTCCATGATGATTACTCCTTATTGATTCGCTATTTTCTTTTTTGACTTCTTATATAATCTATAATCTGTTCTTCTGTATTTTCAGAAACTGTAGCTACAAAATAAGAAGGATTCCATAGATGTCCACCCCATAACTTGGATCTTAGATCATCCCCAAACTCTTTCATCAAAAGTCTGGCTGATACACCCTTCATAGCTTTTATAATATTTGGAATGTAATGCTGCGGCGTACAATTGATCAGCATATGGATATGATCCTCATCCATATTCATTTCCAGAATTTGAAAACCATTATCCTTTGAAATCTGAGTCAGCAGCTCTTTTAATCTTGTTGCGACCTGTCCATTCAAGACATCACGACGATACTTTACACACCATACGATATGATACTGTATAGAATAGACATAGCCTCTTCCATTAACAACTTCCATATGTTTTTTCCTCATCAATATTATAACATATGTATATGATTAAATCACTATATTTATCATTTATTTTTAAATTATTCATCTAACATCTGCCCATCTAATTCATCTCATGACTAAAGTCACGAGTATTCTTAGATTGCATATAAGGCCCGAATCGCAAAGAAGATCAAAACAAATGCACCTAATACGATACGATACCATCCAAATACTTTGAAATCGTGTTTTTTTATGTATGACATTAAGAAACGAATCACAAAAATAGATACGAAAAATGCCACTACCATACCTATCACTAGAATAAAGAATTCTAGAACACTAAACGCAAGCCCAAATTTCACCAACTTCAATAGACTCGCCCCAAACATAACTGGAATTGCCAAGAAAAAAGTAAATTCTGCAGCTACTGCACGACTGACACCAATCATCAATCCACCAACAATCGTAGCTCCTGATCTTGAAGTTCCAGGAAGTACAGCTGCCACAACTTGAAACAAACCAATAATCAATGCATCTTTATAAGATAAAGCAGATAAACTGTTTACACTAGGACACATATCTTTATTACGGTTTTCAATATAAATAAACGCAACACCCACTAAAATCAACATAATCGCTACGACAAAGCCATTATATAAGTGTGCATCGATCCAATCATCCAATGCCAAGCCAATAATTGCCGCAGGAATTGTAGCTACTAAAATCTTAGACCATAAGATCCAGATAGATTTCACAGAAGTATATTTTCCTTCTTTATTTTTTTTAAATGGGAAAATTTTATTCCAGTATAAAACAACAACCGCAAGAATGGCCCCTAACTGGATTACGACAAGAAACATACTCCAGAATGATTTTGATACATTCATAGGCATGATTTCTTCTAATAAAATCATATGTCCTGTTGAACTAATTGGAAGCCATTCGGTAATCCCCTCAACAATACCATACAATATCGATTTTAAAATCTCGATCATACTATCCTCCATACTACAGAAAAAGCCAGGAAATCCTGGCTACATTTTTACTTTTCAACGATTTGTTTGCCGTTGTATTCGCCACAAGAGCACATCTTGTGAGCAAGTTTATATTCACCACAATTTGGACAACGAGTCAACGCTGGTTTCACCAATTTGTAATGTGTTCTACGTTTTGCTTTACGTGTTTTTGAATTTCTTCTCTGTTGAACTGCCATGCTTGCACCTCCTAGTCATCATCCAGTTTGAAATCATTTAATTTTTCCCATCGTGGATCAATTTTTGGCTCTTCTTTATCTTGATCCGATAAAAGCTGCCAACCATCTCCCTTTGGATATTGATCTCGAGGTAAACGAGTGATACTCATTGGAGCCTCATATAATATCGCCTGGAAAATCTCTGGGTTAATATCGATTGTCTCTTTTTTCACCACGATAATTTCCTGATCTTCTGCATCCTGTACCGGAACAAAAGAATACGTTTGTTGCGACTCCGCCTCAAATGGAAAATCAATATCTTCGTTTGTGATGGAATCTAGAACAATCATTGTTCCATCCATTCTCAAATCACTCGATACGAAATTCATTCCGTCAAACTCTAATGTACCCGTAACATGTACATCTGGAATAGACTTGACAGAAGTATGATGAAGCAGATCGTTTTCTTCAACCGCAATCCACTCATCAATTTCAATAATATGGTTTTTTGCATTTAAGAAGTCTTTTCTATTAAATTTCACGATCTTCACCTCATGTCGCATTTGATATTATAATAAAAGTAATTGATAAAGTCAATATTTCCACAAGAAAAAGATTTTGATATCATAATGAATATGAAAACATGTGGAATTATTACAGAATATAATCCTTTTCATCAAGGACATATCTATCATATCAAAAAAACGAAAGAATTAACACAATGTGATTGTTTAATTGCGATTGTTTCCAATCATTTTACACAACGAGGCCTTTTTAGCCTATTAACTATGGAAGATAAAACCAAGCTAGCCCTCGAAGCCGGATGCAATCTAGTCATTGAGCTTCCTCCTTGTTATGCAGCACAAAGTGCGGATTACTTTGCCAAATACGCTGTTGAGTCTTTAAGTAAATTACATATTGATCAAATCTGTTTTGGCTCTGAAACAAACAACATCAGTACACTAAAAGAATATTCGAAACAAATGGAATCGACTCAAGTGGTTCCATCTTTAAGCATGAATCAAAATCTATACACCAAAAATATTCGTCCTAATGATATCTTAGGCATTCAATATATCAAACAATGCGAGAAATACGGTATTACCCCTTGTACAATTGCTCGTAATGATTCTTTTAAAAGTGCTACGCAAACACGCAAAGAGTACTTTGACGGTATTTCTCAATTCAATGATGCCTACTTTAATAAAAGCCAAACATGGGATACTTATTATCCATATCTAAGAAAATTTTTACTTTTATCCGATACAAATACTTTATCCACATACTTTTTAGTCAACGAAGGCATTGAATATCGCTTAAAAGAAAATGCCAAAAAATATCAAAAGTGGCAAGATTTTCTTATGGCTTCCATTTCTAAAACTTATACAAAAGCACGTATTCAAAGAACTTGTATGTTCATTTTACTTCAAATCACAAAAGCACAGATGCAAGAAAACAACCATTTCAATCAAGTTATTGTATCAGGCTTTGATTCTGTAGGACAAGAATTTTTAAAAGGTAAACAAGTCATCACAAAATTTAAAGAATTGCCTAAATTTCTGCAAGACATTGAACTCAAATGTCAATATCTATCTTTTGACACATTTAAAGCTAGAAAGGTGATGTATTATGATCGTTAGCACATGCATTTTAATCTTTCTTGTATGTATATACATCTATTTTTTTCCATGTATCCCAAAACGAAAGAAACACTATACGTACGCACTATTACTTGGATGTCCTGCTCATGATGATGGAACCATGTCTTCAAGTCAAATCAAAAGATGCAATCTTGCGATTGACATGTATAAAAAGGGGCTATATGGTACGTTAATTATCTCTGGGTCAAATGTAAAGAATGAGTATGTAGAAGCTGAAGTTATGAATACTTACATAAGGAAAAGAGTGGAAATCCCGACCATTCTTGAAACACACGCAAGAAATACCTTTGAAAACTTCAAGTTATCTAAAGAATATATTCAAGAGCAAGATGTGCTCATTCTAACATCCCAAACGCACGCCAAAAGAGCTTGTGCAATTGCCAAGCAATTCTTTTCAGATTATGGTTGTGCGTGGTTTAAAGATTTAAAGTTGAAGCACATTCTTCGCGAAATTATTTCTCGTATCATCTACATTAAAATTGAAATTCAAAAGAAAATAGGAAGGTATTAGCCTTCCTATTGAATTGTACGAACGACTTCATTGACGCTTCGTACTTTTTTTAAGTTCGCAATTAAATTTTGTAGATGCGCTGCATTCTTTACTGCAACCGTTAGTTTTGTGGTTGCCTCTAAGTTTCCTTCATCCACAGCCGAATCTACATGTTTTAAATAGACATTGCACTGCTGCAAAGTTGTCACAATATCGCTCAATAAGTAGTTACGATCATCACTATGAACCACCAAATTGACTTCATATTGTTTTTCATCTAAGCCCTCTTCCCATTGAACAGGAATCAGACGTTTCTTTTCATTCAAGATATTTGGACAATCCGCCCTATGGACCTTCACACCTTGGCCTTTAGAAATATATCCAATAATTGGATCACCCGGAATAGGTCGACAACAATTTGCCAAAGATACCGCAATCGTATCAACGCCTGGAACAATAACACCACAGTTTGAATGTTTCACTTGGTGAGCCGGCTGCTTATTGTAGATCTTCATAATTTCCTGATCTTCCAACATATTCGAGCGATTCTTCACCAAACGATCCACAATGGACTGCAATGATACACGCTTCATCGCAATACCTACATATAGATCATCCACACTCTTAAATGACAAAGATGTTAAAATCGACTCTAAACGTTTGGTTTCCATTAATTTTGAATCCAGCTTCAAACGTCTAAACTCATCTTCAAGCATCGATTGACCTAGCTTAATACTGTCCTTGCGTGACTGCTGCTCTTGTTTTTGTAAGAAAGTACGAATCTTATTTCGTGCATGCCCACTCTTAACAATTTTGATCCAGTCTGCACTTGGACCTACAGAGTTGTTGTTGGTTAAAATATCAACAACATCTCCCGTTTTTAATGGCGTGTTCAAAGGTACAATAGCCCCATTGACTTTAGCACCAACCGTTTTATTACCAACCTCCGTATGGATTCTGTACGCAAAATCGATTGGACAAGAACCTGTAGGTAACGCAATAACTTTACCTCTAGGGGTTAAACAATATACATTGGCTTCAAAAATATCTTTTTGAAGTACATTCATATATTCAAGTGGATCTTCACTCTCTTCATCGGTCATCATAGAGAAATCTCTAAACCAAGAAAGTTTATCCTCAATCTCTTTTTGTTCATACTCAGGCGCATAATTACGATTTTCTTTATACTTCCAGTGTGCCGCAACACCTCGTTCGGCAATCGCATCCATTTCTTCAGTACGAATCTGGATTTCAAAAATATTACCATGTTGTGGCTCTACAATCGTCGTATGCAAAGACTGATACATGTTGGCTTTTGGCATCGCAATATAATCTTTAAAACGACCAGGAATCGGTCTATATTTGGCATGGATATAACCTAATATTTCATAACAATGCACCACTGAATCTGTAATAATACGAATTGCTAATAAGTCTAAAATTTCTTCAAAACGTTTGTTTTTTGTAACCATCTTTTTATAGATGCTGTAGAAATGTTTAGAACGGCCAAAAATACGATATTGAATATTATACTCTTGTAAAATCGATTCAATATCCGAAATCATTTCTTGAACTTGACCATTACGATCACTTTCACGTTGTTTTACCAAACCTTTAATTTCTTCGTACTTCTTATAATCCAGATATTTAAAAGACAAATCTTCCAACTCGTTTTTGATTTCACTGATACCTAAACGGTGTGCAATCGGTGCATATACACTCAAAGTTTCACGTGCAATCTTCTTTTGTTTTTCCGGACGCATATACTGCAACGTACGCATGTTATGTAGACGGTCCGCTAATTTGATCAAGATGACACGAATATCTTTGGCCATCGCAATAAACAACTTACGATGATTACTTGCCAAATATTCTTCTTCATCTTTAAACTTGATGGCACCAATTTTCGTAACTGCATCCACCAAAGTTGCGATCTCTTCGCCAAACAATTCTATAATCGTATCTGTAGTTACGCCTTCACAATCTTCTACTGTATCATGTAAAAGACCAGCCGCAATCGTTTTAGGGCCACAATGCATTAACGCTAATGTATTCGCCACCTGAATTACGTGAATGACATAAGGCTCTCCACTTTTACGAAACTGCCCCTTATGGTGTTCATAGGCAAAATCATATGCCTTTTGTATCAACTCAATATTTTCTGGGCGTTTTATATATGTCTGTACATTCTCCATGCACTCTTCAAAAGTAACTTGCTTTTTCTGACTCATAATCACTGCGCCCCCTTTCCTAAATTAAATTCTTTATTCTCCTTCAAAATGTGTTAGTGCACACACTGGGATATCTTTAAACTTTTCTCTTCCTTTTAAATCATCCAATTCAATCACAAAAGCTACACCGACAACGCTTGCCTGCATACGCTCAACCATTTTAATAATGGCTTCTACAGTACCTCCTGTAGCTAATAAATCATCGATAATCACAACTTTTTGCCCAGGTAAAATAGCATCCGCATGGACACAAAGCTCATCTTGACCATATTCTAGATCGTACGTTTCATTCACTGTTTCTCTAGGAAGTTTTCCTGGCTTTCTAACGGGTACAAAACCAACATTATTCTCTAAAGCTACTGGCACACCAAATAAGAAACCACGAGCTTCTGGGCCAATCACAACATCGGCACCAATACTCTTCACAAAGTCGTTGAATTGATCTACACAATAACGCATCGCATTCGCGTTTTGTAGAATAGGTGTTACATCTCTAAAAACGATTCCTTCCTTAGGAAATCCTGGAATACTCTCAATATAATCTTTTAAATCCATACAAAACCTCTTTCTAATTGATTCCATTTTACTACGCATATACAATCTCATCAATCACAAAATTTACCTGTTTACGACCCTGATACTGATTGATTTGAACAGTTCCAATAAATGAATAAATCGCATTTACACTTTTTTTATACTCCGCTTCACTCTGGTTAAACCGCATACACTGCAAGCCAGATTCTAAAGTATACTTGCGATGTTTATGATTTTGAAAATCATATAAACTTTTAATTTTTGGCTGAACGATTTCAAAACTAGGAAACACAAAACCAGGACCAAACGGTCTAAGTATATCTAAAGATTGAATGGTTTTTAAACTTAATTCTTCATCATCTATGACTAATGTATTTTTCTTCTTTACACTATACGTATATTCCTTGATACGTGTATGAATAAATTTTTCAAACAAATCAAATTCATTTAGATTCAAAGAAAAACCAGCTGCATTTTCATGTCCGCCAAACGTCACAAAATGTGGATATTCACCTAAAAAATCCATACAGTTAAAGCCCTCTGGACTTCGCATACTTGCTTTATACCCCTGCTCATTTTTTGCCAAGACAATACAAGGCTTATTAAAGCTAGCACAAATCGATCCTGCAACTAAACCAATGATTCCCTCATGAAAGCTTGCATCTTCAATCATAAAGATATCTTCATTGCCTTTGCACTTCATCAAAGCTGTTTTTTGCATCTGATCCGATAATTGTTTACGAATCGTATTGATCTGTGTAATCTGCTGACCCAATGTAAAAATACTCTCATCGTCCTGTGCTAAAAAATAACGAACAACATTATTCGCATTCGCAAGATTACTTAATCTTCCAATCGCATTTAATTTTGGGACCACCTGAAAACCAATACTCGTTTCATTTAACTCACGGTCGGTAGCTAATGAAAATATATGTTTTTCATGCGTTTGATTCATCAAACGTAAAGCATTTTGAATTAAAGCACGCGTCTGCCCTTTCACAATCATCATATCTGAAATACTCGCAAGGCCTGCTAGCTGTAAAAGATAGTCATTGTCAACTTCTAATACACGCATACATTCATAGGCAACGCCAGCTCCACATAATGTTTCAAAACAAGATTCCATCAATGTTGGATGCACTACAATATCGCAATTCACCTCTTCATCCATTGTATGATGGTCCGTTACGATTACATCCATACCCAATTCTTTAGCCAACGCTAAAGCTTGCGTACTCTTAATTCCATTATCCACTGTAATTATCAAAGAGTAACCTTTTTTGTGTGCGAGTGTAACTGTCGCCTCACTTAATCCATACCCCTCTTTGATACGGTCTGGAATATAGAAACCACACTCAAGACCTAGTTGTCTTAATCCTGAAACCATAATGGTTGTTGCGCTGATACCATCACAATCATAGTCACCGGCAACGATTACTTTTTCACAATTCGAAACAGCTTGTGCTATACGCTTTTTAAACCTTTCCATACATGCAGATTCAGAAATTGAATTTAAAGGCTGACTCGTTGTCCAATATTCCCATTTTGATGTATCGGGCTCTAAAAATTCTAATACTTTTTTTGTTAATTCTGTCATTTGTTCCATGCTAATTATTATACCATATATTAAAATGTTCACAGACTATTAATCTGTGAACAATTCTTTCTGATAAGGAATTTGAAGATGCTCATACGCTTTAGGCGTTACAATTCTTCCTCTTGGCGTACGATTGATAAAACCAATCTGTAATAAATAGGGCTCATATACATCTTCGAGTGTCATCGGCTCTTCTCCAATACTTGATGCGATGGCTTCAAGTCCGACGGGACCACCTTTAAATCTTTCAATAATACCCTTTAAGTATTTGTGATCAACCGCATCCAAACCTAAATGATCCACACGAAGTCGATCTAGAGCTGTTTTGGCAATTTCACTTGAAACCACACCCTCATTATAGACTTGTGCAAAATCACGCACACGTCTAAACAAACGGTTTGCGATACGTGGAGTACCACGTGAGCGTAAAGCTATTTCTGTGACAGCATTTTTATCAATTTCCGTATTCATAACACAACTTGTACGATAAACAATTTTTTCTAAGTCCGATAAATTATAATACTCCAATTGGGAAATGATTCCAAAACGATCACGTAAAGGAGCGCTTAAATCTCCGGCACGAGTTGTAGCACCAACAAGTGTAAAAGGTGGTAAATTAATACGAATATTGTGTACCGTAGCCGAATCTTTACCTACCACAATATCTAGACAATAATCTTCCATAGCTGGATACAACACTTCTTCTACTTGTTTTGGCAAGCGATGGATCTCATCAATAAATAAGACATCTCCTGGTTCAAGCGTCGTAAGAATCGCAGCTAGATCTCCACTTTTTTCAATCGAAGGACCACTGGCTGTTTTAAGATTTCCATGCATCTCATTCGCAAGAATATAGGCCAATGTTGTTTTTCCAAGTCCAGGAGGGCCGTAGAATAAAACATGATCCAAAGCTTCATTTCTAGATCTCGCCGCGTGAATAAACACATTTAGATTTTCTTTTAATTCCGATTGCCCAATATATTCATTTAAACTTTGCGGACGCAACGTCTTTTCAAAGTTATCGCACTCTTGTAAATTTCCATCTACTTCTCTAGGCATTTATCTTATACTCCATTTCTTTTTGCGAGTAAGATCAATGCTTGTCTTAGCATTTCATCTTCTCCTAATTCTGTATTTTCTAATTCCTTTTTAATTTTCGTTAATTGATTTGTCTTATATCCAAGTGATAAAAGCGCATCCTGAACTTGGCCCCACACTGGATTTGATGTAGCACCATCACTGGTTTCCAAAGATACAAACTTACCTTTTAGATCTAGAACAATTTGTCCTGCCGTTTTTGCACCAATACCAGGTAAAGACTTAAGTTTTTTGATATCATCATTTTCAATGGCTTCAATCATTTCTTTTCCCGAACATACCGACAACATAGTCTGTGCTGTTTTAGGACCAATGCCTTTCACATTGATCAAACGCATAAACACTTCATAGTCTTCTTCTTTTAAAAAGCCAAACAACAAGATCGCATCCTCACGTACATGTTGATACGTATAAAGAAACAATTCATCTCCCATTTTTTGACTTAAAGCATTTGCCAGATAGACTTCGTAGCCTACCCCATGCACATCCAACACAACACGATCACTTCGAATAATTCTTACAACGCCATTCACAAACGCAATCATATTACACCTCAACATCTAATTCTACAGGACAATGATCGGAACCATATACATCCGTCAAAATCTTGGCATCCACAATTTTATCTTTTAATTCCGGTGATACTAACCAATAATCAATTCTCCATCCCGCATTCTTTTCGCGAGCCTTAAAGCGATAACTCCACCAAGAATATTCTACTTTTTCAGGATACAAAGTACGGTATGTATCTACAAAATGAGACAATAAATACTTCTTAAAGCTATCTCTTTCTTCATCTGTAAAACCTGCATTTTTATGATTTGTCTTTGGATTTTTAATATCGATCTCTTCATTAGCCACATTAAAATCGCCACAAGCCATAACTGGTTTATCCAATGATTTTAAATAGGCACTAAACGCTTTATCCCATTCCATACGATAATCTAAACGCTTTAGACCATCTCCTGAGTTTGGTGTATAAACAGTCACAACATAATATGCAGGATATTCAAGCGTAATCACTCTTCCTTCTGTATCATGTTCTTCCATATCCATTCCATAACGAACCGACACTGGTTCTTCTTTACAGAAAATCATTGTTCCACTATAGCCTTTTCTTTGTGCGCTATTTATATATTGATACGGATATAATTCACAATCCACTTCAATTTGATCGGGTTGAGCCTTCGTTTCTTGAATACAGAAAATATCTGCGTCCAAAGCATAAAGAATTTCCACAAAATCCTTCTTTAATACAGCACGAATCCCGTTTACGTTCCACGAAATACATTTCATAAAAAAACACCTCAGAAGCATTATACCACACCAAAAGAAAAGGCTACACAATGTGTAACCTTAGTTTTCAATAAATTCAAATTCAAAGCCTAATAAACGTACTGTATCTCCATCTTGACAACCAGCCTCTCTTAAAGCTGTATCAATTCCAAGATAACGCATTTTATTGGCAAATAGATAGAAGTCTTCTTCTGTATTCAACTTATTGATGTCAAATACACGCTCAAGTCTAGGACCTGAAACATTCCATACGCCATCCTCTTCTTTTTCAATAATGATGTCTTTCTTCTTCTCTTCAAATGTATACATAACACCTGTCTCACCTGTATCTTCCGTAATTGGGAATACTGGTGTTGTCGCAAGAAGATCGGCTGCTTTTCTTAGTACTGGGTCTAAGCCTTCATGAATAATCGTTGTTGTTTCATATACAGGGATATCTGGATATTTTTCTTTAAAACGACGAACATTTTCTTCGGCATTTTCCATATCCATTTTATTTGCGACAACAATTTGTGGTCTTTCCAATAAACGAATTTGGTAAGACTTCAACTCATTATTAATGACTTCATAATCATTTAATGGATCTCTTCCATCTTCTGCTCCCATATCAATAACGTGAATAATAACACGACATCTTTCAATGTGACGCAAGAACTGGTGACCTAAACCTTTACCATCACTTGCTCCTTCAATAAGTCCTGGTAAATCGGCTAGTACAAAGCTTCTTCCATCTCCGGTTTGTACAACCCCAACATTTGGTGTGATTGTCGTAAATGGATAATCTCCAATTTCTGGACGCGCTTTACTAACAGCATCTAGGAATGTGGATTTTCCTACACTAGGGAATCCTACCAATCCAACATCGGCAAGTACTCTAAGTTCTACAATACAATCAAATTCTTCACCCAATATACCTTGTTCTGCATATTTAGGTGCCGTATTGTGGCTTGATCTAAAATGCCAGTTACCACGACCTCCACGACCGCCATGTGCTACAACTTGGCGTTGATGTGGTTTTGTCAAGTCAGCAAGTACTTGATTATTATCACTTCTCTTTACAATCGTTCCTAATGGAACTTTTACTACTTTATGTTCCCCATTGGCTCCGTGCATTTTTTTGTTTTTACCTTTTTCACCTGGAGTTGCGATAATTTTACGGTGATAACGTAAATCTAAAAGTGTTGTCATTCCCGGATCGGCTTCAAAAATGACATCTCCACCGTTACCTCCATCGCCTCCAAAAGGTCCACCATAGGCAACATATTTCTCATGGCGAAAACTTACTAAACCATCTCCACCTTTACCTGCTTTTATATGAACTTTGACCTGATCTACAAACATATATACCCTCCTTTCTTTCTCATTAAAAAAGATCCCAGCAACGGGATCTTAAATTTCACACTTGTTAAGCTTGTGGATAAACAGAAACTTTCTTTTTATCTTTACCAAGACGTTCGTATTTAACAACACCGTTAACTAATGCGAACAATGTATCATCAGCACCACGTCCTACGTTAGTTCCTGGATGAATTTTTGTTCCACGTTGACGATAAATAATGCTTCCAGCGTGACAAGATTGTCCATCAGCTAATTTAGCTCCTAAACGTTTTGAGTGAGAATCACGACCGTTCTTTGTAGAACCAACTCCCTTTTTAGAAGCGAATAACTGTAAGTCTAATTTTAATAACATTTTTTACACCTCCTGTACTTGTATGTATTTAGGATAACTCTCTTCAATACTTTGAAACTGAACCAATAGCGTATTCAATATGATTTGTAGTTCAGCACATTCCGTATTGTTTATTTCTAATTCAACATCCCCTGCATCTACTTTATAAGAAATGAAACTTAAATAGCCAAGCTGTGCGATTGCGTTAATACCACCAATAATAATGGTACTGGCTGCAGAACAGACGATATCTTTTCCATACTGATCATACTCAGCATGTCCATGCATAGAGATCAATGAAATCCCATGTTCATCTCTAGCAATTTTAATTTTAATCATAATTAAGCTTCGATAGCTTCAATTTTTACACGAGTGTAAGGTTGACGGTGTCCTTGTTTACGACGTGTTGAAGATTTTTTGGCTTTATATTTCACGATAGTGATTTTCTTTCCTTTGCCTTGTTTTTCAACAACACCAGTTACCTTTGCACCTTCTACGAATGGTTTACCAAATTTTCCATCAGCGTATAATACTTTGTCAAATGTAACTGTGTCTCCTTCGTTAGCTTCTAATTTTTCAACGAAGATAACAGCATCCTTTTCAACACGGATCTGTTTTCCACCAGTTTCGATAATTGCGTACATGTGTGCACCTCCTATTCATTCTTTTTTCACATTTAGCTTGATACTCGCCATCAAGGTGTGAAATTTCAACTTAAAACCTTTTCTGGGCGGTTGCAAGTCCATACACGGAGTTTGCAACATTGATATTTTAAAGGATATAAAGCAATACGTCAAGTTAAAATTCTATTTTTTAGCTCTATGTTTTATACTGATAAATTACTTTGCTTCTTACCAACATACATTACCAAATGTGCTTAGGGACTCGCCAATTCTTTAGAGCTCCATTTCACATTCATAGCACTTAAAATTCTTTCCGCGGTATTCCTCATAATCTGAGTTTCCGTTTAGATGCATGCCACACTTTTCCATCACTTTTCTACTGCCTATATTTTCTTCAAAAAAGTCCGCCACGACCTTTTTAAAGCCCATCTCACGTAATTCGTTTATTACCGCATTCACTGCTTCCGTTGCAAATCCTCGCCCTTGAAAAGCTGGGTCAATGACATATCCCAATTCAATAGCTTCATCATCATAACCACAATCATTGACAAACCCAATCATATAACCATCCAGATAAATGCCATATTCTAGATGGATTGTATCATTAATCTGACTGAATTCGATCAATTTGTCAGCTAACGCATAAAACTGTACTTCTTCACAATAATCAGGCACCATAAACGTTGCCGTAATCTTTGGATTTTGCATCATTTCTTTGAGACGCTCTCTGTCTTCTTTACGATATGGCCCTAACGTCAATCTATCTGTAATGATATGTTCTTTTTTTAATATTTGTCTGCTCACCACTCTGTTTCCCCTTCTTGCTGATATACAATATTGATAATTACGCTTTTTATTGTGATTAATTCTAATTTATCGTTCCTGTATTTCCTTGCCGCTGAGGTACTCCACGTCTATTTCAAAAATTTGAACAGCCTTTCCTGCATGGGCAATTTCCTCATCAACTAACTGTTCGCTAGGATAGTATTTCATTGCAAATCGTTTTAACAGAGTTGTTGCTCTTGCACCGGATTCTACAAGGTAGCATCTACCGAATACCACAACGCTCTGCACAAACGGTGCCCAATCTTCTTCTTTGATGATTTCATTTCCATATACCGTGAAGCATACTTTGTTACAGGCACGCAGTGCATCTACTTTATGACCTACACGTGCTCCATGAAAATAAATTTTCTGTGCATCGTCATCGTAGACATAGTTGATAGGAATTGCATAGGGATATCCGTCATCTCCATTTACGGCAAGAACGCCACGTCGGCTGGACTGCAAAAGAGCCTTTGCCGTGTCAATGCTGATTTCATTTTTCTTTTTACGAATTGTTCTAAACATGATATTGCTCTCCTTCTTACGCTGATACAAATTCCGATTTTTTGATTTATTTTAACACAAAATATAAGTGGTTTGTAGAGAGGAAACATATCGTGTTTAATTTTCAGGTCAAAATTTTTTTCTTTAGTCGACTGATATGTAAGAAAAACACTGACTGCAAAATCAGTGTTCTTCTTTCTTCCTTTACATATATTTCATAATAGTCGGCAATAATACATTCATATCTATTGGTTTTGCGACATGATCATTCATGCCACTTGCCAAAGCCATCTTCTTATCTTCTTCAAACGCATTTGCTGTCATTGCAACAATTGGAATCTGTGATTTGTTACCGTCTTTCAGTTCTCGAATTCTCCTAGATGCTTCATATCCGTTCATAATCGGCATCTGAATATCCATCAGAATCAGACTGTAGTAATTTTGCTTTGCTTTGTTAATCATATCAATACATGCAACGCCGTTCTCCGCTCTTTCTATCATGATTCCCTCTTCCGTCAAAAGTTCCGTTGCAATTTCTGCGTTCAAGTCATTGTCTTCTACCAGAAGAATCCTTTTTCCTTCCAGTTTTTTAATATTCAACTGACCGTCTGCATGTTTCGGATTCCTATCTTCCGCATTTGCTATTTTTAATGGAAGCGTGATTGTAAAAGTAGAACCTGCTCCCGGTTTGCTCTGAACTGTGATCTTGCCATTCATTAAATCCACCAGTTTCTTCACGATTCCCATACCAAGTCCGCTACCTTCTATTCCGCTGTCTGACGAAGATCGTTCCTGTGAAAATGATTCAAAAATATGTTTTTGGAATTCTTCTGACATTCCAATTCCGTTGTCTGCTATGATAAGCTCTAATACACTCCAGCCTTCTTTTTCGCCGGGATATTGGTTCAATGTACAGCTTATGTTACCGCCTTCACCTGTGTATTTCACAGCGTTACTCAAAATGTTAATCGTAATTTCAGATGATCTTGCATCATCCATATACAAGTATGGATATCGAATGTTCTTATTGACCTTCAGTGTTTGATGTTTTTCTTCTATCGGTTTTCTAAACATATCAATACATAAATCAAAGTTTTTAGAAACATCTGTTATTGTTTCATCCAGCGTTGCTTTGTCGTTTTCAATTCGTGCTAATTCTAGAATGTTATCAATCAAATGCAGCATTTTCTTTCCGCACAATAATATTTTTTCAAAGTAATCCTCTAATATAGTTGGCTCCTTTAAATGTTTCTCTCCCAATTCTGCATATCCAATGATTGCATTCATAGGGGTACGAATATCATGAGACATATTAAACAGAAATGTTGATTTTGCTTTATTAGCTGAATCGGCCAGTCTTGCAGCTTCCTGCAACAGTTTTTGTTGTTTCTGCTCATTTTCTTTTTGCTTCTTATATGCAGAATATCCACAGGTACATAATATTAACAAAATACACGCTGTAATGCATCCCAGTACAATACTTAGCTTATTCGTCTTCTCAACCATTCCATACGCTTTCTGCATATCCATTTCTATGCAGAAAGCACCTATCACTTCATTAGATTCATCTTCCGCTGTCACAGGATAACAGGCTGTAAAAATAGGCCCCCATGTTGTATCAACAATATCCTGAGAATATACTGTTTTTCCAGAAAGTGCTTTTTCTATATAAGGAACCATCTCCTTTTCAATCGGATCTCCTGGATGTCTAACGTCACCAGCCGCTGGATCCAGTCCGTCTACAACGTAAATCAATCTACCATCTTCATTTCTGGTTGCTGTGTAAATATATCTCGTAGAATTCAGTGTTCTGATTTCATTCATATATGTCGACATATTCTTGTATAGTTCTGTATTCTCATCAGCTTTACTTTTTATTTCATTAAAATCTTTTCGTCCCAGTCTGTTATTTACCAGCTTATGAACCGCATCTGCACTGGAAATATCTCGTTCAATTTCTGTTTTCAAAGCAGTATTGGTATATACTTGTTGTAAAATACAAGTATATGCAGCAACAAACAAAATCACCATTGCCAGAAGGAATACCAACCGTCCCTCAAAAATTTTCCAATGATTTACCGGATTTTGATCTTTTCTTTTTTGTTTTATATAGTTATTTTTCATCATCGTATTTCACATGCCTTTTCCCTAATTTTAATTTAATACAAAAACGCCTCATCCCTTCACGTATTATATATGGTTATCCCCAAAAGATAAAGACTCATCTTCCTTGATGAAGCTAAGGTTCTCTCCGTTGCCACCAGCAGAATTAACTCGAGATACTACCGTATCCTCTGCATCATTTTCCCTTGTCTGATAGATGTTAGTTAAAGGATCGTTTTCTTCTGCTTCGGTAAAAGGCAGAGGTTCGCCCTTTTAGAGCGGGGCGGCAACTGAAAGCATGAACTTGCTTTTTCCATCGCCGGGATTGCCCTGCAACAACGTACCCTTACCAAACGGAATATATGGATACCATAGCCATTTCACTTCTTTTGGCTCGATTCACTTGCCTTGAAAACTTCAAGAAGTACGCTGAAAGTTATTTCATTTTCAATCATTTTCTTTTTCTCACTTTCTATAGAAAATATTATAAAAGTCATAACACATAATTTGAATAGATTTTATTCAAACTTGTGCTATGACTTTTTCATTTAATGTGATTAGATTATGGTTTTCATATTCAATTAATTTGGCAATCAACAGTTTATTTCTTAATCAGAGCGCCTTCGTCTACTCCTCCCATTACATCCAGAATGATCCAGGCACTGACTCCTTCTTTGGCCTTGTGCTTTCCGAAATTGGCTTCCAGCACTGTTTTAAATGTACTTGCTGAACTACATTCGATGACATCCAGAATCGTCGTAGTAATATTTGCACCATCTAATGAAACCGTTACCGCATCGCCTCTGCTGAATTCGCCTGACATGATATAGCTTGTGGCAACAATTTTATTTTTCAAAGCCTTTGCACGTTTCAGTCCCACATCCATAGCCTTCGGAGCGATGCTGAATGTTTTTTCCACCTTGGCGATTGCTGCATAGTCACCGCCAATTTCTTCCACTACCTGCGTCTGCTCTGCTTTCTTTTCGTTGATCATCTCCTTGATTTCTTCGACTGTCATGGCTTTCAGCGGATTGCTTGTCGTCCGGTTCCATTCGCAACAGCCGTAATTTTTCCAGTATTCTTCGATATCAAACTGAGCTCTAACCATTTTCTCACAGTCATCACAGATGGTACCGTCCGAGATTGCTAACCCTGAAAAGAATGATATTTTCTTGCCACAAATTGGGCATTGCTCTGCCTCTTTCTTTTTCTTTCCAAATAATCCCATAATTTTCCTCCTTCTTCTGCATCTTTTTTCGTCCTATAGTCCAGTTCTTTCTCTGATACACCTCATTGCCGGATTCCTTTTTCAGGCTCTACAGAGAAGAAAGAACTGCTGCTAAATACTTTCCATCAATTGAAGAGTAGAAGAATGTATCGATTTTTTTATTCTGCTTGGCGGATACTATTTTTTCAGCAAGCTCCGGAAATGAATTTTCATCACACAAGAAAACAATTTTGCACTTCGGATGTTCATCACAGATTGCGTTGCTGATAGCAAGACTGTTTTCTATGGCTTTTTCCGGTAAATATGACACCGCCATCAGAACAATATCCGGCTCTAATGCCTTACAGTCCACAATAATATCCGACGTCTTAGATGTAGACAGTTTGTATGGAATAAAACCGCCATTCTTCTTCAGCGCTGATAGAACTCCTTCGGCTTGAAGACTGTTCTGTATTCTGATTGCAATCTTCTTCAACTTCCTACGCTCCTTTTGTTAATCTTTCAATTTATATTAATATTATATCTGTTCCCTTATGCGTTCCACATCGTACTTTCGTGCAGACATTTTACCGCAGAATCAATCTCTGTTCATTCGAAACACGAATCAGTTCATACTGACTGAAGTACTCTTCCAGTACATCTGTAGATTTTGTAGAAATGATTTTCGGACGTTTGATTGCAGTAACTTCTTCCAGACTCACATCCAGGAAATCCTGTATATTTTTCAGGTGGAAACTTTGCAGCCCCAACTTGTACTGATCATTATCCCGAATCTCATATCCATTGAAAGACAAACTGATCAGTTCTTGTTCTTTCTGATTAAATTCAATCCGGAAGCCTCTGGAAAACTGATAATATTCCGCATGATCTCCTTCGTTCCGAAGAATACGTTTCACCATTCTTCGTAGTTGTTCTCCGGTCACGCAGATTCGATAGATCTCATCATTATATGGGAATACCTGCAAAAGATCCCGATACTGTACGATTGGTCCAAGTTCCTCATCTCGAATACTTCCAGAACCCAAAAACATGATATCCACACCTAGCACATCCTTAAACGCATCGGCAAGCAGCTTACCCAGCAGCGTCTCCTGATTTCGTGCCGGATGCGTATAACGGTCTGCAAATCGTGTCACAACACGGCAATATTTAGAATCGGTCTGATCCTTGTATTTCTGAATCACCTTTTCCAGTTCAATATCTCTCGGACAGTGATCCTCGTCAATTGGGATCAGATTCCAGGTATAGCTGTCGATGCAATTATTATCCGTATCCACCATAATATCAAATCGTCCGACCTGATCGGTTCCCATGGCTGCCTGCACGATTGGAATGCCAGCCACTACTTCCGGCTTTTCCAGCAACGTATGGCTGTGTCCGCCAATAATAATATCCACTCCCCAATTCGGATCCAGCAATGCAGCCAGTTTCTTATCCGCTTCAAAACCGATGTGAGTCAGAAGTACCGTAAAGTCAATGTCCTCTGTCTGGTAAGCATTACATATTTTTTCGACTTCGTCCGCTGCTTCATGTACATCCAGCAGAGAACCGAGCAGTGTATCCTGTTTGGTCTGACTCAATACTTCTTTTGTCAGTATTCCGATAAACAATACTTTCATTCCGTCAACTTCCTTGATAATGTGGGAACGGAACAGACGGACCTGATTGTTCGTCAGATACATATTGGCATTGATAATCGGAAACCTGGCACACTTCTCAATAAAGAGCAGATGCGCAACACCATAGTCCACCTCATGGTTGCCCAGCGTCACCACGTCCGGAGATAGCAAATTCATGATTTCAATTGTGGAAATGCCTCGATACTCACTATCAATAACAGAACCCCGGAACATATCTCCGGAAATTGCATATAACACATTTTCTTCTTCGTGACGCACCTGATTTACGTACCCTGACAGCATGGACACACCACCCGTCAGCTTGTCATCTACTTTCTCCGCTAGGAAATCTCCATGCATATCGTTAGAATGAAGAATCGTCAGTTTCTTCAGATTTTTCATGCTTCTTTTCCTCCTTCTATCATCAGCAGATCCATAAAACGCTCCGTGAACAGCTTCTCATCTACTTTTTTAATGACCTGTGCATTAAACCGGCTGATCTCCGGCATCGCCTCATAGGTACGCCCTTTCTGATAGAAGATCACCTGACCATAGGCGTGCCCCGGCTCGGTACAGCAGTAGCAATGACATGCCACTTTGTCCTGAACAAATTCCGGCCATACTGCAGCCGCCATGGCAATTGCATCTGGAAGATCCACCAGATGTACTCCTCTGGTATCCAGGTTGAACTTAAGCAGCTTGGAGGTTGCCCGCTCCAGGAACTGTGCCGGTTTGGAGCCATGCGCCAGATAGGACAGTTCATAACGATCCAGACCGATATCGCCAGTGCAGAGATCAAATCCGGCAATCGTCACCGGAATACCAAGATCCAGCATCAAAGCATAGGCTTCTGCATCAATAAATACATTGAATTCTGAAACCGGTGTTGCATTTCCGAAGCCAAATCCCGGTGTGCCCATGGACCAGATGTGTTTCACCTTAGACATGATCTCACGATCGGTCAGAATCGCCAACGCGATATTTGTAGCAGGTCCCAGCACAATGAGCTCCACTTCATTCGGATAATGTTCCACCTGCTCCAGAATAAATTCCACAGCACGTTTAACTTCTGGTGAGCGTTTCGGATGGATGATATCACAGTCACCCATGCCATCTTTTCCGTGAACACTGATCGTGTCGTGTCTTTCACGGAACAGCGGACGCTTCGCACCCAGATAAACCGGAGCTTCACTTCCACATACCTCAAGAGTCATCAGAGCATTATCTGCAGCCTGCCTAAGACCTACATTTCCAGCCACAATCGTCACACCAAGGAGTTCAATCTCTTTACTCAATGCAGCAATCATAAGCGCCGCAGCATCATCAGAGGCTGTATCTGTATCAACAATAAATTTTCTCATAGCTTTCTCCTTTCAACATTTCGTACTTCCGCAAAATAAATGTTATTTATCTTTGTCCATCGCTTCAAGCCTTTCAATTGCTTCATCATCGGTCATATCCTCCAGGTTATCCATAGCCGCTAATTTTTCCCAATCTTCCTTTTTTTCTGATTTTACTTACGCGGTAACCTTCTTTTTCTTCTTAAACAAAGGTAATACACAAATAAGAATCAGGATAAGACCGATTACAATCAATGCGATCCCGAAGGTTTGATTACCGCTCTTGAAACTGTTAGCAAACTCTTCAAGGCCAATTTCGTTATCATAAAGATCTGTAAGATGCTCGTCATCGCCGATGACTCCGTCTTTCACACCGCCGACAGCTATATAGATACCTGTCAAGGCTGCAGAATCAACAGCATACCAAGTGACACGCAGATCACCGACCTCATAATACTCTCCGCGCGGTGTGCAGTAGGTATAATCGTCCAAAGGTTCTAAGCCGAGATAGCTTCCGCCGTCTGCAAGTCCTCCAACAGGTAATTTTTCCGGTTGGTTTTCTAGATTGATATATCCCTTATAACTAAATTTTTCCAGTATCTCATCCGATAAATACAGTCCGCTATCTCCGATTTGCACCTTACCGTAGAAAATTTCGGATTTCACATCATCTGGAAAATCTGGATTTGTAAGCGTGCCTTCATCGGTTTCCTGCATTGGCTCATGCTTATCCGAAAAATCAGTTGTAACGACATCTTCTTTATCTTTGTCCTCAACATACTGGTACATTTCAACTTTTCTTATTAGAACAGGACTGTCAACATAAATATCAAAGTCTTCATCGCATGCTCCTTCAATCATTGTCAGCTCACCCGAAACAGCTTCCACATCTCCAGGTCCCTGACTGCCAAGACTTACTGTATATATACCGAATATAACCACAACGATTGAAATGACCAAAGCGATCACTCTTTTTTTACTCATACAGTAAACACCTCTTGTTCAATCAAATCATTCTGAGTATCCACTTCATCTACATAAATTGCCGTAATCGGAGTTAAAGATAAAATCCTACAAAGACTCAGCCCGACACTCGTCCAACACTTTTTCATAGATTATCAACTCCTATTCCATTTTTCATATCACCCATTTACTTATTATTCCCGAATAGGTAACGGAATTGTCTCAAAACCTCCTCTCTCCTTTAATCATTTAAGGTAGACAAAACATACCCCTTAAAATCACTATAAGACTTCAATTATACTGATTTTAAGAGATAAGGCTCCCTCCTTAAAAGGAGCCTTGATCTTATTTGTTTAATCTTTTCTTCATACCCAAAACCAATACAAATCCACTCACCAACAGTAAACTCAACCATTCATTCATATTGTCTGCATAAGCCGTATTCAAAGACTTCTTTTTATCCGACTTAATATCTATCTTCTTATCTTCCTTTGAATTTATTGGCTTTTCTGTATTCGTACTAGGCTTAGTATCCTCTTTCCCTGGTTTTTCAGCATCTGTTCCAGGATTCTTATCTTCTTCTGGCGTTATCGGTTTTTCTACATCCGTACCCGGCTTTTTATCTTCTTCTGTTCCTGGCTTTTCAACAACTTTATTCTTCACTTCAAATTCAGTTGTACATTCACCATCAATATAAACCACTGTCAATGTATGTTTACCAACAGACAACGTTTCAAGATAATCCTTCTTCAATGTGACAAGAGTAGAACCAGTAACCGCTGTATACTTATCTGCACCAATTAAAGTGCCATCCACCTTAACACCTGTAAATTTAGAGAATTCACCATCCGCTTTGAAACCAAGATCCTTACCACTATTCTTGATCCACTCTCCATTTGTGCCATCAATAAAGTTATATGTTGGAAGAGTTCGCTTGTAACCACAAACATTACATGTAGTATCTCGGCTCGTACTAAACTGATGATAACCTTGATATTTTATAGTATACGCTTTATTTGGACACGCTGGATCCGTACACTCTTGCCAATGTCCAATATTATCATAACTCCACTTACCATAAGTATGCGTATGAACTGGAACTATTTTCTTATATAAAGCTTCAATTTCAGCATTGGAATCCAAGATTGTTACAGTTGTATTTATACTCTTGTAATTGTCAAAAGTTACCTTACCTGAATTTGTTTTCCACCGATCAAATTCCATACCAGCAACAGGTGCATTCGCTTGAATACTTACAACTTCATTTTCTTCATACGTTCCTGAACCTGTACCATTCTTCACAATTAAATCAAATTTCAAAGTTGGTGCAGGAACAGAACTTTCCTTATATACAGCCCTAATGTTTGCGGCCATTGCCTTCGTTGTAACTTTTGTGATTGAACTATTTACATCTTCAATGACTACATCACCAGAAACAAGTTCCCACTTATCGAATTCTTTACCTAACTCCGGCGCATATGCCTTAATAATGACCTCACTATTTTCGCCATATTCTCCAGAACCAATTCCACCATCAACCTTTAATGCATATTTTGCAGGTCCCGGTGGCGTAATTGGAGTTGCATCCTTATATACGGCTTCAATCTTTACATCAGCTTGTTTAATAATCACTTCGGTAGTATCTTCTAACCAATTTTGAATATACGGATTTCCCACTTTTGCTTCCCATTTCCAGAATACTTTTCCTGCAGGTGGAACATCCGCTTTGATTGTTACAACAGTACCCTGTGTAAAACTTCCAGAACCCGTACCATTGACAACATCAAGTTTAAATTGCTTATCCTTATAAACAGCTTCCACTGTAACTGGGCCATCCACATTTGTAATTGTTGTAGTTGGATTATGTACATCTTTAATTGTTGCCTTACCAGCCTTTATGACCCATTTATCAAATTCTTTATCATAAGAAGCAGACGTTTTGGCTACAAGCGTTGCAACATCACTCTTGGAAACAGTTAAAGAATCACTACCATTCACAGTTCCATTACGAACAATAATCTTACTTGTTGTATCACCATAGTTAGGAACTATAACCTTCGTATAAGGACTTGCAGCATAATTTGGTTTCTTTTCTGCATACCAAACTAAATACTCGCCTGGTTCTAAACCCGTGGTTTCTCCATCGTCACAATAATGAACATAATCGCCTGTTATAAATGCTCTCTTATAACGCATTGCGGATGTTGTACCTTTAATCTTACCATCCTTAGCACTTGAACTCGAAGGAGCTACCCCCTGTAAACCACCTGGCGTATCCTGCTGAGCTGCACGAATTTCCCATTCAATCGTTTTTTCATCCGTCGAACCATCTTGCCATTCATAACCGTCAAGTAAATTCACTTTCGCTGTATAATTTCCAGCATTTGTTGCCTTATAGTCACCACTAAGTGTATAGCCTTCACCTGCATCTACACCTACTTGTTCTTTTCCATTATAAGTATAAAAATTCATATATAAATATTTATATTTAGGCCAAGGCACAGATACCTGTTTAATGCTAGAATATACTCTAAATCTAAAATTCACTTTATGACCATTTCCACAATCATAATCATACGTAACAAAATCTTTCCCATTCTCAACAATCAACACACCCGAATTCACAGTCGCATTTTGCCAATTCGAAGTTTTACTCACATCAAATCCAGCAGGAAGCTTTGATAAATCAAATCTTCTTCCCTTACCAACCGTTATTGGATATATATTATTTGCCATATATAGTGTCATAGATGGGGAATTATTACTCAAATCAATTGATGTTAAGTTATTCAATTCGCTCTGTAACTCCATTAACTTCACATTGTTTTTCACATTTAAAGTTTCAATCGGATTACGCCCAATATACAAAGTCTCTAATTCTGTATTCTGACTTACATCAATTGAAGTAATCTTATTACTATAAATATCAAGCTTCTTTAACAATGGATTATGGCTCGTATTTAAAGAAGTTAATGCATTTTTACTACAAATCAATTTAACAAGTTTTGTATTTTTACTGACATCTAATGAAGTCAATTGATTATTATCACAATTCAACTCTAAAAGCTCAGTAAAATACTCAATACCCTTTAAATTCGAAATTGTTTTTGATGGTGCATAAATATATTTAACATTCGCAATCTCCTCATCATCCAACTTTTCATCTCCATTCGAATCGAATGATGCTAAAACATAGCTTCTAAAGTTCGCATCTGGAAAGTTTGTTTCATCAATTGCCAAACCACTCGATACAGGTGCAGGAGCCGTCAACATCATCGGTAAAGCTTCTAATACCTCTTCTTCAATAATTTCTTCTTCAACAATCTCCTTTACAACCTCTTCTGGTTCAGATTCAACTATTTCTACCACTTCTTCAGATTCACCCTCAACAATGGGTTCTTCTTTTTCAACAAGATCTAAATCCTTTTCTTCAACTATTTCTTGATCCATCACACCCTCATGAGTATCGAACTCATCCGCATAGATTGCCGTAACCGGAGTTAAAGTCAAAACCATACACAAACTAAGCCCCACACTCGTCCAACTCTTTTTCATAGATTATCAACTCCTATTCCATTTTTCATATCACCCATTTACTTATTATTCCCGAATAGGTAACGGAATTGTCTCAAAACCTCCTCTCTCCTTTAATCATTTAAGGTAGACAAAACATACCCCTTAAAATCACTATAAGACTTCAATTATACTGATTTTAAGAGATAAGGCTCCCTCCTTAAAAAGAGCCTTGATCTTATTTAATCTTTTCTTCATACCCAAAGCCAACACAAATCCACTCATCAATAGTAAACTCAACCATTGATTCATATTGTCTGAATAAGCCGTATTCCCTATATTATTAAAAGTGGAAAATGCAGGGGCTTGATCCTGCATTTTGCGGCATTAGAAGCTACCGCCACCACCACCATACGTGTCGCCACTACTACTAGTGAATGTGCTACTTCCTCCGCTCGAACTATCATCATCGTCAGATTTAATTCGATTACGAGTTATCGTGTGATACAAGAAGTAGTCATGAGACTCTTTCATCTTCAACGTATTTTTCTTCATATAGTTATGTGCCTTGTCTTCAAAACTAACAGAATGAAGTTGTTCACGCTTTTTACTAACCACAAAAACTGCACAGACAAAACCTACTAAAAGACTTATTGGAACGCAGTACCATGGAAGCCATTTAAACGGCATATTTCCAACATCATAAGGCTTACCATTATGTGCCTTTTCCACAAACTTTTCGCAAAGACTACCAAACGTTGTAAAAGCCTTCATGTACTTCTCTTTCTTAAAAGAAGGACCTAGCTTTTCACTAATATAACTAATTCCGGCATCCGTAAATGCTGTAATACCATAACCATGAGTAGCCATCCAGAACTTACGTGTTTCCATGTTGACCACTAAAAGAATTCCATCTTTATTTTTACCCTGACCATACTCAAGCGCTTCATACATCGTCATCGCATAATCAAGAAGTGCCTTACCACCCGTATCTTTTGTAGTCAATATCGCAACATCTAAACCTTGACGCTTACCAATTTGGGTTAAAGTATCATTTAACTCTTTTCTTTCATCCTCAGTTAATAAACGCGCATCATCATTCACAAATCTTAGTCCATCTTGTAATGAAGTAAGACCACTTAAAGCTTGCGCATACTCTTCGGCAAGATTTGGCGCTCTAGTAATATAGTCATCGCAAAGTCTTGCGTATGTTTCAAACGCATCCGCATATTTTCCACTACTTAAATAAGGCGCAAACTCACTACCAATCGTACTAATATCTTCTGACGAAATAGCTGAAGTACCTTTTCCATAAGTAGACATCCACCACTCGCGAACTTCCATGTTGACTACTAACAAGACACCATCATCACCATAACCACGCTCTTCATACTTTGCCTTTGCGTAGTCTTCTATCGATTTATCACCCATATCATTCGCAGTGATAACACCAACATCGACACCTTGTCTTTCACTAATTTCGGTTAAAGTATCATTTAATTGCTGCTCTTCTGTAACAGTTAATAAGTCTGCATTATCCTCTACATATCTTAGATTTTCACTCGCAAAAACCGGGAAGCACATCATAAGTGCAAGTAGAAGAGATGAACATAAAATACTAAGTTTTTTCATAAACAACCTCCTACTTTCCCCAACTCATAATCAATATTACGATATAAGTTAAAACACTTCCTAGAAGCGTAACCACTACATAGTATAAGTAAACCAGGCTCTTATTTTCTGGAAGATTCCCTACAAATTTACCCGGTTGACCATTCATCGCAAAACTGTAGTTTTCACCCTTCCACTTCGTATTTAAGATCCACACTGGATACAACGCATATTTTGCCGTACCATTCTGAATCTGAACTGCACTATCCTCACAAGTAACCGTATCATACTTACCGCAATTGGTCATAAACGCATCTTCCGTAGACTTCTTTACACGGGTATTGGCACGATCAATACTTGAATCGGCATCCACATCATATTTATCGGCTAAAAAACCAGCTAAATAGGCCGTCTGAAAATCCACCGCATCTTTTAAGTCATAAGGCTCAATAGACTCCATCATATCATCTGGCATCTTGCTCGAACCATCCACCGGAATGTTTTCAAATCTAACATGCCCCTTACGATATAAACGATAGTATTTGGTTTCCGTATAATCATATTCTGAGTCCGACCACATACGAACCTTTGTCGCATTATAACGAACCTCCCCATCGGCATCCGCATCAAACAACCAGAAAGGAACATATACACCTTTGATTTCTTCAATATGATTTTCGGATTTGAATTCTTTAGGCAATAAAGTCTTACCCTTATAGTGCTGTTTTAAACCTTCCTTAGCCGCCTTTTTATCCAATTTAAACGGAATCACTAAATCCGGCTTTAAAACACCACCCAATTTTTCCTTTACGACAATCGGACTTCCACAAAACGGACAAGATGCAGCCGCCATATTTTCATCCGCCACAATTTCACCACCACACGAATTACAAACATATGTCAATAATCCATCAGTTTCATTTTCTGCCCACTCTTGACCTGGCTTCACATCCCACTCAAATTGATCTTCTTCCTCAATCTTTACAGAATCATATTGCTGAAGTGTTTCCAGAGAAAATTCTGTATCACAATAAGGACACTTCATCTTTTGAAGTTTTGTATCAAACGAAATGGAACCATTACAACAAGGACATTTAAACTCTTGTAAAGTACTCATAATCAAAACCCTCTACTTTTCTATGTCATTATCATCAAATGGGTCACCACACTCCGGACAGAATTTAGGTGGATGATGCGGATCCTCCGGCTGCCAACCACACTTATCACAACGATACAACGGTTCATGTGCCGGTTTTTTTGCACCACACTCTGTACAGAATTTACCCTTATTTATAGTTCCACAAGTCGGACAAGCCCAACCCTCAACACTAGGCTTAGGCGTTCCACACTCCGGACAGAATTTACCACTTGCTAGATGTCCACAAGTTGGACAAGTCCAGCCATCTGCCTTTGCCTCAGGCGTAGGTGCAGGAGTCGGTGTTGGAGTTGGAGTTGGAGCTGGTTGAGCAGCAGCACCCGCCGCATATAAGTTTTGCGCATTAATACCACCCTGATTCATGGCCATACCCATACCCATAAATCCAGTCATGGCACCAGACGCATTATTGGCAGCATCCTTCATAGCTGTAGCCTGGGCACCAACCAAACGACTAGCCGCAACCGTTTGATTCATCGTCATCGCATTTTCTTCCCACTCTGTGATCTTCTTTTCTTGATCTTCAGGAATACTCAAAGAGTTAATATTGAAAGATACAACTTCCAAACCACGCTTAGCACGCCAAATATCACTCAATTCATCATTTAAAGCGGCCGCAACATCCATTGTGTGAGCCGGAATCTCATAATACATCACACGATCTGCACTTAATTTTGCCAAGGCAGGCTGTAAAGCCGTCATCAATTCACCCTTAAGTTTGCCCTCAATAGTTTCAGACTCAAAATCCTCTGCCACATTTCCACAAACATTCGTATAGAATAAGATTGGATCTGCCACACGATATGTAAAGTTACCGTTACAACGCAATTTTACAGACAACTTGAAACCCAACTCTTCATTCACAACCACTCTAAATGGAATTGGCGTTGCTGTTCCATATAGAACTTCACCCATTTCCTTTGTGTTCACATAATACACTCTTTGATCCTTGGCAGTATCCCCACCAAAAGTGAAACGCTTAGCCATAGTAGAGAAAGAATCCTTAATACTCTGACCTAAACTTCCCGCAAAGATAGAAGGTTCACTTGAAGAATCATACACAAATTCTCCTGGCGTTGCACAAAGCTCAACAACACGACCCTGATCCACGATCAACATACATTGACCATCCGCAACCGCAATCACACTACCATTTGAAATGATATTGTCATTTCCTTTATTACTCGACTTTTTACCCGTCCTTTTAGAACCCTTACGAACCAATACATCCTGCTCTAATGCATCACAATAAAAGTACTCCTTCCATTGATCGCCAAAAACAGAACCAACAGCTCCAGCACCAGCACGAATTAATCCCATATACTACACCTCTTCCCATGTATCCATTGATTGGATTCTTAATTCATTGACTATTTTTTGTACCAAACCATCAAAGACATCCACATTACTCGAAATCTCGATTCTTAGTACACCACTATTCATTCTTGGCATATCCACCAAATATGTTCTTTTTATTATATTTAGCTCTTCTAATTCCTCAGCCACACTTACCTTATAAGAAAGTATGTCTAAGACATCATAGTCTAGTCCTTCAAACTCAATATGAACCACTTCATCATAAGACATCGCATTATTTCGAATATAAGGAATGGTATCCACAAACACTAAAATATCCGTATTCTTGCCAAGAATGCGATACATCATTCCAGACGCAACCACTTTACTTTTATACGAAACTCGCTCGTCTTCTACAAGAAAATAAGCATCAATATTCGAAAGAGTGAATGTACAAGCCAATCCCTGCACATTCATCTCTTTTCTTTTGGCATATCCATCATTTGGATTCGACATAAAGTAGAATTATTCAACATCTAAAAGCTCAACAACTTTGAACTCTTTAATAATCGCTTCTGCCAGTTCATCGGAAATATCTTTATCATCATATTCGCAGACTTCAATACAAACGATTCCATTTGGAAGATCTGGATGTTCAATATAGTATTCTTTCTTTAAATTATCCTCATCCGATAAATCTGCAACTAAAGCTCTATAGCCACCGACTTTTGTCTCTGTATATTCAGCTTCCCCATTCAAATCTTTTGTCGCAAGCTCTTCAATAGTATATCCATCACTCCATTCTGCGAATGCATCGTCTCCTACATATACTAGAAGAGCCGGAAGATAATCATCACGAACTTCATATTTTATGCTTCCAAGTGATAATTCCGTATTGTAAACAGGCTTTTCTAAACCCTTCACCAAATAGAAAGAATCCAAGTTTGGCAATTTAAAATTACAAGCTAGACCCTCCGATTCATACTCTTTTCGATCCGCAAACTTCTGCTCCTCTTTCTTCTCTACCGTTTTTGTACCATCCGTCTTTGTAGTCGTACCACCATCACTTGCACCACACGCAACTAGACTCAAACCCATACCAAGCACAAACAGACTTGTTAATAACTTATTATTTTTCATATTATGTTCTCCTATTATTATTTAATTTCTACCTTCAATTGCTGCAAAGTCGCCAATAATATATCTTCTAATCCTGTCGTATCATCCGAATTATCACGAAGTTTTACAGAACATGACAATATTACATTTTTATCGCCCACTGGATAATTTAACTTATACCTATACGTCGTATCATTGGCACTATTCCAATAATTCGTATAGCTCATAGAACGATATCCAGAATATTCACCCAATGTATACTCTGTGAATGGCTCTTCTCCTTTACTTAAATGCTCGTTATGGAAGACGATAGCCTATTCAAGCGTATCACTTGAATCCGTACATATGTTAACGTAGATTGAACGATCTGGATCTTTTCGACTTAATGTATAACCAATGTTTCCCTTATCTTGCTCACCCTTGATTGTGTCATACTTTTCACTAGGCGTATAGAACGAAGTCAAATCCCTTGGTAAAGTTAATTTTGCACGAGACGATTCACCAACGATTTCCTTGCTGTTTTCATCCTTCTTCTCTTCTTTAACTTCCTTCTTGACTTCCTCTTTCTTTTCTTCCTTTACCTTTTCGAGCTTCATATTCTTAATGATAGCCTTCGCAAAAGGTTCTAAATCCGAAGTATCTTTTTCTTTATCATTCTTCTGGTTGATTTCAATAGAAACGACTTTATTGATATCCTCGACAGGATAATCCACATAATAGTGAAGTCTAGTATTTTCAACCGTACCCAGATTGATGGTATGACTATACGCATCAAAGCCCTCAAACGTACAAGGCTTATACTTTTTATCCTCGTCATTTTCGCCATACATTGAATTCTGTAGATCCGCACTCGATTCAGCCGAGCTAGACGACAACAATTTAATTTCAGCATTCAACTCGTATTTGTTCTCTTCATTTAAACACGTATAGATAATGGAACCATTGTCCTTTACCATACTCTCCATTTTACCTACACCCTCTCTAGATGAAGTAAAATAAGGAGATAGATCTTCAGGAACACTCAATTTAGCCGTTCGATCCTGCGTATCTATTCGTTTCTCTTCTTTTTTCTTTTCGGTTACCTTAGCCTCTTCTTTTTTAGTCTCTGGCTTTTCACTTGAACAAGCCACTAAACTAAGTCCCATACCCAAAACTAAGAAGCCAGTTAATAACTTATTCCGATTCATATTATTCTCCTATTAATTCAATCTTTAAATTATGCACCACATCCAGCAACAATGGCTCTAACAAGGAAGTATCGTCATCATATCGTAATTCTTCACGAATGGTTAAGACGACATCTTGACCATCCACTGGATAATCAAGCACATAATGATATTCAATCGATTTATCACTTGTCACCACATACTTATATCCAGAATATTCACCCACAGTACATGGCTCATACATTTTTGTTTCATCCTTACAAACCTTGTTGTGAGAAATACTGGCAGCCTCTGCTGAATCCCAGCCATCCGTTCCAATTGAGAAATGAATGGTGAACGTACGATCTTTCGCATACAATGAATAACCAAGAACATTCGATTGTTCCATATAGCTATATCGAGAAATTTCTCTAGCTGGTGTATGGAAAGAAGTTAAATCCTTAGGCAAAGTAACTCTCACCTTTTTATTCGCATAACTAATAATCGTACTGTCCTTTTCTTTTTCTTCCTCAGCTGCCTTAGCCTTTTCTTCTTCCTTCTTCTCTTCTTTTACCTTTTCTTCTTTTTCTTCGATTGCCTTAGTCTTTTCTATTTTCTTTTCTTCTACCTTTTCTTCTGGCTCATTTGATGAACAAGCCACTAAACTTAGTCCCATACCCAAAACCAAGAAGCCAGTTAATAACTTATTCCTTTTCACTCTTATCACCTACTCTTCCATACAAATTTCAACAACGATATTATCCAATACAGCAAGTGTTACCTCATCCAAATCATTGACTCCTTCTTGTTCTACATAGATTTGTAAAACAACATTATCTTCACCAACTGGATAATCAATCAACATCTTATAGTATGTTGTATCCGACGAATCATATACCGTTGTTTTCTTATACCCCGAATATTTACCAATCGTAAATGCCTTATATTGATCTGCTTCATCTTCAAAACCCGCATTCAAGACATCCGCCGTTTCCTTGGCTGCTTTACGATAATCGCAATCAATTGAAATTCGCGTGATATACGTACGATCATCCGAATGTAAATCATATTTAAGGATACGATCACCCTCTAGCTTGCCCGATATATCTAAGCCTTCTTGTTTTGGTGTATAAACCGACAATAAATCTGGCATTGTCATCTTAATGAAATAGCCATTCATTTGTGCGACTCCAGTCATTTCGCCAATCTTTACCTTCTCTTCTTTTTTCACTTGTGAAGACCTTGGTTCTTCTGGCTTTTTTGCACAAGAAACTAGACTTAACCCTATACCTAGCGCAAGCAAGATCTTAGCTAGCTTATGATTCATAGGCTTACTCACATTTTTTCTTTTCAACTTTTACATTATCTAAAATTGCTGTGATAATTGCTTCTGTATCCGAATCATCCGCTTCCGCTTTTAGCTTTTCAACAACAACCTTAATTGTTCCTTTAAAACCATCTCGATCCAAATTGAAATACATATTGTACGTTACATAATCATCATAAGAATAATCCGAAATCTTATTTACACCTGTATAGTTTCCAACCTGATAAGGCTCATAAAGCTTACTCTCATCTTCCTCACCTTTATTGAAGGTTTCAGCCACTTCATCCGCTGTCGCATCTGCATTTGCTTCAACTGCCGCAATCTTTTTCGTATCGGCTTCTTTATTTTCAAAGCTATAGCGAATAAAGGAATCATTGACAATCTCTCCTGTAACCTCTACACCATCTGCTGGCGTATAAATCGTTGTGAAATCTTGAGGCATTGTGATGATGATCTCATACTTCTTGTTGTAGTTTTTGCTCACCACAAAATCCGTTGTTTTCTCTTCCTTCTTTTCCTCTTTCTTTTCTTCCTTTTTAGCTTCGACAACCTTTGTATCTTCCTTTTTAGGCTCTGGATCATTCGATGAACAAGCAGCTAAACTCAAGCCCATTCCGATTACTAATAAACTCTTCACAAAGTTTGTGTTCATGACTACTTAACCTCAACTTTCATATTGCCCAAAATAGCTTTCATCGCTACTTCCATATCCGCTGTATCCGTATCATTGAATTGTTCTACAGTCACAGACATCACTACAGCAGAACCATCCACACTTTCAAAATCCAACAACAAGTTATCTTTACATTTGAAGCTAGGATTTTCACTTGTAGTCACTTTTCTAAAACCATTGAAATCACCCACCGTGCTAGGCTTATATTGTTTCGATTCATCATCCTTGAATCCTTCATTAATACGATTCGCATAGGCTTCTGCACTCTCAGCACTGATTGGGTTTACATAAATAGCCATTTTAAAATCACCAAATTCATCTTCAAGCGTATATGAGATTTGTTGTTCATTTACTTCTGTTTTAACTTCTAAACCATCTCTACTTGGTGTATAGAATGAAGTAAGCTCAGGAATTGTGACTGTATATGTCTTACTCGAAATTTCTCTTACTAATACAGCATCCGTAGTTTCTTCCTTCTTTTCTTCTTTCTTTTCTTCTTTCTTTTCTTCCTTCTTCTCTTCTTTTTTCTCTTCCTTCTTTTCTACAACCTTTGTATCTTCCGGTTTTTCACTTGAACAAGCTGTTAATCCAAAAAACATACTTAGTGCTAGTGCACTCGCAAACAATTTTTTATTATTCATATTGATACTCCAATTCTAATTTGTCGTGATCAAACAAATTTTTGATCTCTAATTTTTCATATAACGGCATTACTTTACAATATGATAAGACTTGTTGATTATAATCATCATATCCATACACAAATCCATCTTCTTCCATACCCACACTAAACAATAGGCCAGAATGCGAATTTTCTAATTCCTGCATTGTATACAAACCATTCTCATCAATTTGGAGTGTTACACTCTCATTTCTATAGGTACCCTCAAGACTTTTAAATGGTTGATTACGCAATGCTTCAAACAAATCAATCAACTGATCATTTTCTGTCAGTGCCTGCCCACTACGAAGGCTTTTTACTTTATCTAACCCATATAATGGTCCTTGACTACAAACACGCTCAATCGGCAAGCCATCCTCAATCGCAATGACTTCCACCAAACCATTAGTCGTTAACGCAAAACCATAAGTGACACCAGGACCTATTTCATACACATGAACTTGTTTATACTCATTAAAACAACCATGCACCTCATACGTTTTATCCGTTCCACTATAGTAAAGCGATAGTTTATTATTCTTTAATGTCAAAGTCATCTGGTCAAACGTGGAAGAATCTTCTATCTTATAAGACTTCTTGCGACTTGGCCTATACAAAACCATCTTTGTTCCAGAACCATAATTTGTGGCAATAGGAATCAATACATTCAATTTTCCTTTGTGGTAAAACACATCTAGATTTGAAGGCAACAAACCCATTGTTTGAGCTCTTAACTCCTTTACATTGTCAAAATATTCATTGGCATATTCCTGATCAAAAGCCTGTGCAGCCCATGCCTTCATGTCTTTACGACTAATTTTATATTTCTTATACAACTTTTTATTCGAAACACGCTTCTTCGTTTTAGAATCAAAATGATATACATTATAGCTAGGATAATCCGTCTCTACTTCTTCCTTGATGACTATGCTCAATTGATTTGAATGTGTATACACATCATAACTAACCTTTGTATCAGGCAACGTATATCCTAGTTCTTTTGCCTCATCTAAAGAATCTATCAAACCCTTATATTCACTTTTAATGGTCTGATTCAATTTCTTTGCGCTCTTTGAACCACAATGAATATAAGGTAAGGAAATGTCGTACTTTCCAACATTTCCCCATGCATCCTTATATTCTTCATGAATATTGTAGAGATCTGAAACATATACCTCTTCATTAGGTTGTGATTTACAACCTGTAAACATTAGATTCAAACTAAGAAACAAGACCGAACAAAGCTTAGTCCAGATCATAGTTCGCAAGAGCTTGATCGGCTGCATCCTTAAATTGTGTACGATCTCCAATAATCGTTGCCCCAAACGCATCCACCGTTTCTTTTGCCTTTTCCTCTAAGTTTTCACCATTCTTTTTAGCTTTCGCTAAATCCCACATACTCTTTGTTGCCTTAAATTGAGTTACTGACTTTTTAATTCCACTTCTAAATGAATCATCTAAGCCAAATAATTTATTTAGATAATCCACACATTGATGACATCTTGTTTCATCATCAAATGGAATATAGACATCATTTAAACCTTTTGTATGTACAAAACCTAAGTGAACACACTTTTTATCTTTATCCGAACCACTCGTTCTAGCTGGCATATTTTCAGTTTTGTAAAGCTGAAGATTTTCTAAACGGTATACACACGCATATACTTTTGTATTAAACAGACCTCCACGAGCTTCAGTAACCGCAACCAAACCTAGACTTGGCGCAATATAAATAGGACCAAAAGACTGCATCTTTTGATTTTTATCACGTGTTTTTTTCAAAGGTTCCATTAAATCTTGCCAAATCTGTGTACCCACTTCAGTTTGATGAATATGATCCTTGACATTATCTAAATCTGAATGAACATAATCATAATATTTTAATCCTTTTGCACGACAACCCTTTGTACAAATATAATTTCCATCCATTAATTTCTGTGATTGTAAAACATTAATTGTTGCACCACAAATTGCACATGTATTCGCCATAGTATTATTCCTCCTTTACGTGTGCTTCAAATACTTGTCTTAGTGACTCAGCACTTTCAAGCATTTTCTGGTAATTCTCGTTTGTTTGTTCATTTTTTTCCTTATCCGCCATTTCAGAAATGATCTTTACATCATTCTGTGTCATTCGAATTGAAATATCGTGAATGAACGGATGATTCATTGAAATATTGAATTTAGCCTGATATAAAAATTCATATCGAGCTGGTTTGTAAGAACAAGTCCTACCCTTCTTATTCGTGAAATGAAGTTCACGCTTACTTTGTTCTACATGGAACGAAAAATCTTTCACATCTTTAAAATCAAACACATCCGGATTTTCTTCCATCAACTTTGGCTGTTTTGACAAGACAAACCAGTTATGTTTTTCATCAATCAAAACCTTTGGATATTCACCATACGTTGCGGATGCCACAAACTCTTTGACACGAGACTTGTTTGCCTCACGGTACACCAGATGCGCTTTGATTTTTTCAATTGGTGTGTTTTTATAATCTGTAAAAAGCGGCGACATTTTTTTCTTACACTCGCTACAAATACTTCCATCTAAACACTTTAATCCTTCGGCTAGTGAAAGCTTCTTTTTACAAACATCACATTCCTTTCTAGAAAATAACCCCATTTCTTTTCCTCCTTTCCTCCTTTGATTGACTTGTCATTTTGTGCTATATTGTTTTTAGAAAGCACTTTCAATCTTATGTAATCAACTTACAAATTCATTATAGAAAGTATTAGAAAAATTACCCCACCCCAAAATTCAAAAAGGGTGGGAACAGCGGTACATAAAGGGGAAAATCATGAAAAAAGTTATAAAATTGGCAGTTGCGATAGCTCTTTGCCTATCCAGTTTATATGGGTGTTCAACTAAAACCACCCTCGATAAAAACAACCCAGTTACACTCACAATGTGGCATGTATATGGAGAACAAGTCAATTCTCCAATGAACCAATTGGTAGCTGAATTTAATGAGACCGAAGGAAAAGAAAAGGGCGTTATTATCAATGTGACGAAGGTCACAAACGCAAGTAAAATTGGACAAGAATTAGAAGCAAGTCTAGCCAAAGAACCGGGCGCAGATCCTATGCCAGATTTGTATACAGGACATATTCATAACGCGAAACAAGTGGGATTAGAAAATAGTGTGGTATGGAATGATGTATTCTCGAAAAAAGAAATCAACAATTTTGTCGATGAATTTTTAGATGCTGGTATGTTAGAAGATAAGCTAGTCGACCTTCCACTATCCAAATCTACGATTGTATTCTTTATGAATGGCACACAATTTAAAAAATTTTCAAACGATACACAAGTCACATTAAATGACTTTGAAACATGGGATCAAGTCTTTAAAGTCGCCGAAACATATTATGAATGGTCAAATGGAAAACCACTTTGTTGTTTTGACTACGTTTTAAACTCCATTGAATCTTATGCGATTGCCTTAGGATCTAAACATATGTTTAATGAGAATGGTGGTATAATACGGAGGACAAAGAATTTCAAGAAGCCTTTAGAACCTTTTTAGAACCATTGATCAAAGGCCATATTTCTGCTTCAGATTTCTATTCAAGTACGCAACTTACAACGGGAGAAACACTCATTGGTGTATCTAGCAGTGCCGCCTATCTTTATTTAAATGACATCGTTACATATCCAGATAATACAACGGAACCATTAAATGCGATTGCCCTGCCTTATCCAAAGGCTGATAAAGACCATGCCCTCATGACACAAGCTGGTGTTGGATTATGTGCCTATAAGACAACCGATCAGAAACAAGAAGCCGCTAGTGTCTTTGCGCATTGGCTTGTCGAACCAAAACGCAATGTGGACTTTGTGATCCAAGGCGGTTATATGCCAGTCACAAAAAAAGCATTTAAAAACTTAAAAAATGAAAAATTTGAAGATGAAGAAACACAATCTTTATACAATACACTAACCGAAATGAAATCCGACTATACCGTTATCTCTAGAGATGTTACATATGCGGTTTCTAGAAAGGCCTATGCCTTCTATGATCAGATTCGCAAAAACCAACCTCAATGGAAGGCAAGATATGAAGCTGGAGAAGACATGGATATACTTGTACAAGAGGCCATGGACATATTAAAAAGTCTTTCATGAGGTTTTGAGTTATGCAGTTAAGTTTTAAGAAAAAAGAAAAATCCATGAAGCGAAAGCTCTTTGTCTACATGTTTTTCCTTGTCACAGCCATCAGTGTCACTCTATTAATGGGACTCTTCCTATTTGGGCGACTTGGAACAACGGAACAAGACTTTCATAAAAAACTATCCATTCAAAGTGAATACTTCACAAAAAATATGGAATCCTATTGGGATGATCTTGCCTCTATGAATATCGCTCTAGGCGAAACTATGCAAAGTACGTTAGAAACAAGCCTTGAAAAACAAGGATTGACATTTAGTCAGCTACAAGATAATCCGAATGCTCTTTATTCATTAGAAAACGATTTAATTCAGCCATTAAGCCAATTTTTAGAACGTGCCAATTGTTCCGGCGCCTATATTCAGTTAGATACAACGATCAACTCAACACTTGAAAATGCGAACAATCAACGTAGTGGTGTCTATCTACAAAAAGACTCTACATCTGTCTCTAAAGAAGACTTGATCTTATATCGTGGGATTGCCAATGTCGGCAAGAAACATGGCATTATGCCCCATCGTAAATGGCGCCAAGAATTTGACATAACTTTAGTACCGGATTATGAAGAATTAAAAACGGGTGATTTTGATTATTCCCTATCGGATATCATTCAACTTCCCTATACCGAAGAAAGAATTGCCCTTTTAAGAGTTCCCTTGATAGGAAAAGATGGTACTTTCTATGGATTATGTGGTTTTGAGATCAGCCAAAGCTGGTTTAAATTTATACATACACAACCTTCCACATTAAATCATTTAACCTGTCTCTTAGTTCCGGATGACACAAAAATTCTAACTGAAGAAGGCTTTAGTACCGGAAGTCGAAATGGATTCTATTATTTGCCAAAAGGCAGTCTTGAAGTCAAACAAATGAGTAATGGCCTATTAAAAATCATAGGTCAAGATCGTAGCTATATTGGTTTTAAAAGTCGCGTACCGATCTCAAAGAATCAAACTTATTCAACATTCGTGATGATTTTGGATTCCGACTATAATCGTGCCATTGCGAAAAGTAATGTAGAACTCTTCTTCTTTACCGTCCTACTTTTATTATTTGTATTACTTGGCTGTTCTTACTTTAGTCAAAGATATCTAACACCTATCTTACAAGGTCTTGATCAACTGCGAAAAGATAAAAAGAATCAAACACGTTATTCTGTTCAGGAAATTGATGACTTATTAGATTTTCTATCGATACAAGACTATGAAGTTGAAAACAAGATGTTAAGTTTAGAACTTGAGATGCAGGAAAATCGCAAGAAGCTTGAACAAATTGAAAATGAACATGAACTCATTCAAAGAGAATATGATAAGGCAAGGGTGGAAGTTGAGCGTCTGGCAAAAAAACGTGAAGCCGATGTAGATGAAGAAGAATATAAACGTTTCCTTGAATGTCTTGCGACACTGACACGCAAAGAAAAAGAGATCTTAAATCTCTATGTGAAGGGATGTTCAAGTAAGGATATTCTAGAAACATTAAATATTACAGACAATACATTAAAGTATCACAATCGTAATATTTATAGTAAGCTTGGTGTAAAATCAAGAAAACAATTGTTGATGTACATGACATTATTAAACAACAAAAGGAGCTAAATTAGCAATGTCATTAAGTTAAGAAATGACGAACCATCCGGATACTATTGTCTGGATGGTATTTTTATTTGAAGGCACGACGAAAATTGTAGTATTGCTACTACATTTTAAAAATTATATAATATTAGT